>OERH01000159.1_pt1 | contig 12932 bp, 9 predicted proteins | sample 1539931 | NCBI WGS metagenome assembly OERH01 (sample SAMEA3891233, study PRJEB23780) | metagenome | biome: terrestrial biome; feature: animal house; material: water of meat washing | place: Italy | collected 2015-05-12
CAACCGACGTTGAGCTGATGATGTTCGCCCAAGCCAACTCAGAACACTGCCGTCACAAGATCTTTAATGCCGAATGGACGATTGATGGCGAAGTACAGCCAAAATCATTGTTTAAGATGATTAAAAATACTCACGAACAAAATTCAGAAGGTATCTTGTCGGCCTATAAGGACAATGCGGCGGTGATGGAAGGCTTTGAGGCGGCGCGTTTTTATCCTACTAAGAACGACGCAGGCGAGGCGCAGTACGGCTTTCATGATGAGCAGATTGACATCTTGATGAAAGTAGAGACGCACAACCACCCAACTGCCATTGCTCCGTTCGCGGGTGCGGCGACTGGTGCAGGTGGTGAGATTCGTGATGAGGGCGCGACTGGTCGTGGCGGTAAGCCAAAAGCAGGTTTGGCGGGCTTTAGCGTGTCGCATCTACACCTACCGAACATGCCTGAAAAATGGGAAACTTCTGGCAAGGTATCTGCCAAAGAATATGGCAAGCCTGAGCGCATGGCAAGTGCGCTAGACATCATGATTGATGGTCCTTTGGGTAGTGCTGCTTTTGCCAATGAATTTGGTCGCCCGAATCTAAATGGTTATTTCCGTACTTTTCAATTAGACACATCTGCCGAGCAAGATGGCAGTCAAATGCGTGGCTACCATAAGCCGATCATGATTGCAGGCGGTTATGGTAATATCAAGCGCAATTTGGTGCAAAAAAACAGCATCCAAGAAGGCGATCTGTTGATCGTGCTTGGCGGTCCTGCTATGCAGATCGGCTTGGGCGGCGGCGCAGCCAGTTCTGTGGACAGCGGTGAGCTGGATGAAGGCTTGGATTTTGCCTCTGTACAGCGTGATAATGCTGAGATGGAACGCCGCTGCCAAGAGGTCATCGATACCTGTTGGGCAATGGCGCAAGACGGCAATGACAATAATCCCATCATCTCAATCCATGACGTGGGTGCAGGCGGTCTATCAAATGCCATGCCAGAGCTTGTCGATGATCACGAGCTTGGCGCGCACCTAAACCTACGTAAAGTACCATCGCTAGAAAAAGGCATGTCGCCCATGGCGATCTGGTCGAACGAAGCCCAGGAGCGTTATGTGCTTGCTATTTCTCCGCAGAGTGAGAAGCTTTTTGATGAGATCTGCGCACGTGAGCGTTGCCCTTATGCGGTGCTTGGTGTGGCGACGAATGTCCGTCAGCTAAAAGTGGACGACACGCTGCTGCCAGAACAACCTGTGGATATGCCAATGCAAGTGCTGCTTGGCGGCACACCAAAAATGAAGCGTAGCTTTAGCCGTGAGCCAAATGAGCTACATCCGCTAGACGTCGCTGGTGTGGATCTGCGCGAGAGCATCAAAGACGTGCTTCGCCACCCAACTGTCGCCAGCAAGTCGTTCCTAATCAGCATTGGCGACCGTTCTATCACGGGTATGGTTACCCAAGATCAGTACGTTGGGCGCTACCAAGTGCCTGTGGCGGACTGTGCGGTAACGATGTCAGGGCTGATGGCGGATACTGGCGAAGCGATGGCAATGGGTGAGCGTACGCCTGTGGCACTCATCAACCCTAAGGCATCAGCACGCTTGGCAGTGGGCGAGGCATTGACCAACATCGCTTCAGCTCGCATTGCCAAGGTGTCTGACGTAACGTTATCTGCCAACTGGATGGCGGCGTGCGGCGATGAAAAAGAAGACGCGGCACTATTTGATGCGGTGCACACCATCGGTGAAGAGCTTTGTCCTGCCTTGGGCATTACCATCCCTGTGGGTAAAGACAGCTTATCTATGAAAGCCAACTGGCAAGACAACGGCACGGACAAGACCGTCAGCTCACCAATGAGTCTGATCATCACTGCCTTTGCGCCTGTGCAGAATGTCGCCAAGACCATCACGCCAGAGCTTGTTAATGCTGATGCTAAGCTGCTTCGCTTGGATCTATCTCGTGGTAAGCTTCGCTTAGGTGGTTCTATCTTTGCTCAGACGTTAAGCCAGCTTGGCAATGACTGCCCTGATGTGGATGATGCTACCGATCTTGCCAATCTTTTTGGCTTTATCCAAGCTGCGAACGAAGCAGGGCTGATCCGTGCGTATCATGATATTGGTGATGGTGGTCTGGTGGCAACGGTGGCAGAGATGCAGTTTGCCAGCCGCTTAAAAGTGAATCTGAATCTGACTGATGACAATCTATTGGGTCAGCTATTTGCTGAAGAGTTGGGTGCGGTGATTCAGGTGTTGCCAGCGGATGTAGATGCGCTACAAGCCCTTGCTAAAGAGCATGGCGTAGATGGTCTATTGACTGCTGTGGGTGAGACCTTTACCACGCCGGCAGGCGGCGCAGGTCAGGATGTATTGACCATCGCGACTGACAGACAAAATCTAAGCTTCACCCGTGCCGAACTTCAAAAAGAATGGACGAAAGTCAGCCATGCCATCGCCTCAATGCGTGACAATCCTGAGTGCGCTGATCAAGAGTTTGCCTTGATTGATGATGTGAATCATCATGGCTTGATCGCTCATGCCAACTATGAGTTAGACCTTGCAGTCGAAGCACCTTATGTGAATAGCCGCACCACGCAACCAAAAGTTGCCATCTTGCGTGAGCAGGGCGTGAATGGTCATCTTGAGATGGGTGCAGGTTTTGTGCGCGCAGGTTTTGACGCTGTCGATGTGCACATGAGCGACTTGATGAGTGGTCGCATTAACCTACGAGACTTTGAAGGTTTGGTGGCGTGCGGTGGCTTTAGTTATGGTGATGTCTTGGGTGCAGGCTCAGGGTGGGCAAATTCAGTCTTGTTCCATGACGAGCTTCGTATGCAGTTCGCCAGATTCTTCCATCGCCCTGAGACCTTTGCCCTAGGTGTGTGTAATGGCTGCCAGATGATGAGCCAATTAAAAGAGCTGATGGTGGGTGCAGAGCATTTCCCACGTTTCACCTTTAACAAATCGGCACGTTTTGAGGCGCGTAGCGTCAATGTGCGTGTGGAGCGCACCAAGTCTGTACTACTAAAAGGCATGCAAGACAGCATTCTACCGATCGCTGTGGCACACGGCGAAGGCTATGCGCAGATGAGCGAGCAGTCACTAAATGAATTGACACGCCACGGTCAAATCGCTCTACGTTATGTGGACAGTCAAGGTAACCCAACCGAGCATTATCCGCTGAACCCGAACGGCTCGCCAGAGGGTATCACGGGTGTATGTAGCACCGATGGTCGTGTGACCTTGATGATGCCACACCCAGAGCGTACCTTGCGCGCGGTGAATCACTCTTGGAAACCTGATGAGTGGACCAACGATGGTGCGTGGATGCGTCTGTTCCGTAACGCTCGAGCATTCTTGCGTTAATAAGATAGCGATATTAAAAAAACGGGCGTTATAAGCGCTCGTTTTTTATTAGTGGTAACGGATATCAAAGGTTAAGTAGGATTGTGTTATTTAAATAATTTTTTATTTTACAAATCATTGATAATCTTGATAAAATACCGACGTATTATTGCGATTTGGTCTAGACAACTTAATCGCAAAGAAGTTTATAAAACCCTAGCGAGGATGCGGGCAACCACATCCTTTTTTATTTTGGAGTACGTATGGAAATTACGTTAAACGGGTACTATACGCTGATTTTGGCGACGTTGGTGCTGTTGCTTGGACGTTTTTTGGTTAAGCGCGTAAAATTTTTGGCGGATTTTAATATCCCTGAGCCTGTGGCGGGCGGTTTGGTGGCGGCTGCCATCGTTTATAGCTTAAATGCTTTTTTTGGTTATTCTTTTATTTTTCAAAAAGAACTACAAACTGCATGTATGTTGATGTTCTTCGCGTCCATCGGCCTATCTGCTGATTTTAGCCGTTTAAGAGCGGGTGGTACGCCTTTACTGGTTCTGTCGGTGGTCGTGTCGGTATTTATCATCATTCAAAACGCAGTGGGTGTTGGCTCGGCCATGGCACTGGGCATTGATCCGATGTTGGGCTTGGTGGCAGGTTCGATCTCATTGACCGGTGGTCATGGTACGGCAGGTGCTTGGGGTGCCGACCTTGAGCAGACCTATGGTGTGGCAGCAGCGACAACTTTGGGTATTGCGTGCGCGACCTATGGTCTGGTGGCAGGTGGTATCATCGGTGGTCCCGTGGCAAGACAGCTAATCTCAAAATTAGGTCTAAAACCTAAAGAGTTAGAGCAAGCGAATAGCTTATCTGAGGTTAAATCGCTAGATGGCGAACCTAATGACGCTCTAAAAGACTATGCTGATGAAGAGATTTTTGAAAAATCAGACAGCACTCGCTTAATTACCGCCACATCAGCCATCGAAACTTTGGCACTGTTTGCGGCGTGTCTTGCTTTTGCTGACATCATGACTGGCGTTGCCAAGGGCACTTGGTATGAGCTGCCTACGTTTGTGTGGGCACTTTTTGGCGGCGTGGTAATTCGTAATGTGTTGACCAATTTGTTCAATTTTGACATGTTCGACCGCGCGATCGATGTGTTTGGTAATGCTGCTTTATCATTGTTCCTAGCCATGGCATTGTTGTCATTGAAGCTTTGGGAGTTGGCAGGTCTTGGCGGTCCTATTCTGATTATCTTGGTGATTCAGACGATTGTTATGATTTTGTATGCGTACTTTGTAACCTTTAATATCATGGGTCGCGATTATGACTCTGCCGTCTTGGCGGCGGGTCACTGCGGTTTTGGTATGGGCGCAACACCAACCGCGATTGCAAACATGCAAGCGATCACAGATCGTTATTTGCCATCGCATAAGGCGTTTTTGATCGTACCGATGGTTGGTGCGTTCTTCGTGGATATTGTTAACGCCATTGTGTTACAAGGATTCATTAAGTTGCCGTTTATGTAAAACAACAAAAACCTCATCGCGCGATGAGGTTTTTTATTTTAAAATTATTTTGCTATCTATGTAAAAATTGATTATGCTACAAACATTATTTTATATCAATTGTAAGATTTTGGGAAAATTATGGATATGATAAAAAAACTACCCATCGTTGCAGGATTTTGTATGATGGGTGCTGCCGCCAATGCTCAAGATGAGCCAAGTCAAGCGGCCGATCAGGCGGATATAGCCACAGCTCAAGTGGTGGATGAGAGTTTGGTAGGTGAGGGTGCACCGCCTGTTGAGCGTAATGCAGCCCAGACAACTTGGTTTGATGAGAAGCGGTATGATGCTAAGGACTATCTGAATAAGACCGCACATAAGATGGATAAATGGTTTGGTGTGACTGATCGTGATGAGCCTGCGCGCGCTTCGCTTCGGGTGATGATGGATATGCACTGGAATGAGTATGATGGTACAACGGTCAAGCCACGTGTGCGCGGTAAATTGAAGCTGCCGACGCTTGAAAATCGCCTAAGCTTGGTATTTGGTGATGAGGATTTGGATGTTGAGCGTGACGGCGGTATTCATAATGACTCGCGTGTCGTTAGACATGCCGATCGCCGATTTGACAGAAGCGAGGCGCGTGAGCAGAACTCATCCTTTGGTCTGCGCTGGTCAAAGTTTCGAGAGGATCTAGGCGTTGAGACAGATGTTGATCTGGGTGTTCGTTCTGATGATGTATTCATCAAGATGCGCGCCGAAAAAGAGTGGGAGCTGCCAAAAAATGTCGACATGCGCTTTGAGCAGGTATATCGTTATGGCTCAAAAAGCGAACACTACACACTTTCTACCTTAGAATTTAGTCAGCCGCAGTCCGCCACGCGCACGCTCACCAACCGAACCCAACTAAACTACACCAGTCAAGACACCGAAGATCTAAACTGGGGCAATAGTTTTTATCAGCAGCACTATTGGAAAGGCAAACACGGACGTCGTGAGTTCAGCTATGGCATCTATACAGGTGGCGACATTGAAGACAAGAAAGCTAACCTAAACATCTATGGACCTTATGTCAGCTACCGTGAGCCTGTATGGCGTGAATGGCTGTTCTTGCAGGGTGATGTCAGTTACTACAATAACAAAGCCGAGGATCGCGATCATCATGTTGCCGCCTTTGGACGTGTAGAAATGGTCTTTTAATTGTAAACAACAACAAAAAAAACGGATCAAGCGCGATCCGTTTTTGTGTTATGTATCATATGAATGGCAAAAGCTCGGCAACTTTATTAGCAAGCGTTCTTGACCAGATGTCATAGGTCTGCTTGCTTGGGTGGAAGCCATCTTTGGCAAACATATGATGCGGACTTAGATTGAAGGTTTTAAATTCATCCGTAACGTAATGCGCTTGTTCATGGGCATCGCACACACTCTTTAATAATTGTGTCAAGGCTTGGGCGCGCCGACCGATAAAGGCATTCAAAGGAATGGGTAAGCTTGGCGCAAGATGCATGGGTGGTAAGCTTAAAAAGATAATGTGGCACGCTCGGAATTTTCGTGTTAATAGCGTGATGATGTGGTTTAGGTTGTATTGCCAATCTTTATTCGTCGTTGCTTTGACAACATCATTAACACCGATGCTAATGATGGCGATATCGATGCGTGTGATTGGCATCGCATATAAGCGCTGCAATAGATCAAAGCTGGTATGACCACTGGTGGCGTATAAATGGCAGCTAATTGCGATGTCTTGAGCGCCAAGATGATGAAAAATTCGCCCTAGTGGTGCATCTTCTTGACCATCAACACCAACACCTGCCGCCGCTGAATCCCCGAGGATGGCAAGAGTGGGTATGTTAGGCATGATGATGTGGCATGTGCCATTAGGCTCTGGTAATTTCAGAGCGTGTTTAGCGACACGACGTGCCTGTATATAATAAAGGGGTGCGAGTGCATAATCGCGTCTGCGCCCGAACATGTCTTTCATATCATAACCCCAACATCTTCATGATAATGCTATAATGATCCTCGAACATCCGCTTGCCATCAAGCTCGCGCAATGGCAACCAAAATGCACGACTGGCATCATCGCCTCCTTTGACATCGGGTAGGGTATCGCCTGTAAGTTCAGCATAAAACACGTTCGTGATGGTGCGACCGCGCGGCGAGCGATCTGGTGCATCGAAGATTTCTTGGAGTTTGATTTGGTCTTTATGGATGATAAGACCAGTCTCTTCTTGCAATTCACGCAGGGCACAGTTTATCCATTTTTCATCTTTATCCAAGAACCCACCCGGTAGCGCCCACAGTCCACGACCGTACTCGCCACCGCGCTCGATCATTAGCACGTGACCTGCCTGTACCACAAGTGCGTCAGCGGTGCAGAATATTGGTGGATAAGGCGCGTCTTTCCACTCGGCTTTAAAGGCTTGAATGTGCTGATATTCTTGCTTTAGCCTCATGTAGTCAGGCGTACTGATGAATGATTGTAGGAAATTTTGCGAAGCATCAGGCATCCGCTCATCGATGATGCCTTGTTCAAAATACGCCTTACGCAGTGGGGTGGCAGACAGATTCTCAAAACTTGGCAGCTCAATCGCTGACCAATTGGGAAATAATGACAAATAATAAGAGCTGTCGTCCTTGGTGTGTCCGATGATGCCAATGCGACCTTGTCCTTGGGTCTGATGGTGTAGGGCGCTTTGGATGTTGTAGAGCCATTGATGGTCGTTGTAGAGCGTGTCATCAATGGGTAGGCAATGAATGCGAGCTGATTCGACGTCATCAAATGTGCTTAGAATCATCTGCTTGCGCTCATCGAAGCTAAATGGATTCTTGATGGTGCGTGGGCTGTTGGCCGAGCCGATGAGCATGATGACATTCTTGGCACGTTGTAGTGCTTCGGTGACGACGAATTTATGCCCGTCATGAAATGGCTGAAAACGCCCAATAAATACCAAATAATCAAATTCGTACGTCATAATTATCCTTAGAAAAATTAAAAAAGTTTTGTTAATCGGCTTGATAAAATGGTGCTATGTTACCATATAAAGAGCAAATAAACCGACTAATTTAGTCAAGATTTATGACTTTATAATATTTTACAATAACTTAATCAAAAAGAGCCAGCCATGAGTGACACAGACAACGCCCCATTGACCAGCAACATCATCATCACACCCAACGCCCAAGCCTACCTTGCTGACTTATTAGCCAAGCAAGAGGTAGAAGGTATTGGCGTGCGTATCTTTGTGGAATACCCAGGTACGCCGCGCGCCGAATGCTGCATGAGCTACTGCCAGCCTGATGAGATCGATGAGGCAGATTTGCAGATTCCTTTTGAAGCGTTTACCGCACACATCGATGCGCCGAGCATTCCTTATCTGCATGATGCAGTGATTGATTATAATAAAGATCGCTTCGGTGGTCAGCTGACTTTCCGCGCGCCTAATTCAAAGGTGCCTCAAGTGGGTGCAGATGCCAGCGTTGAAGAGCGCATCAATTATGTCCTACAATCTGAGATCAATCCAAATCTTGCCAGCCATGGCGGTATGGTCGAGCTTGTAGATCTGATCGAAGATGAGGCGGGACTGACCGCGGTACTAAAATTCGGCGGCGGCTGCCAAGGTTGTAGTGCAGTTGATGTTACGCTGCGTCAAGGCGTTGAAGTGCAGTTAAAGCAACAAATCCCAGAGCTCATGCACGTGGTTGATGAGACCGACCATTCTCAAACTCAAAACGCATATTATAAATAATCGCATGGGATGTACAAAAAAGACCTGAATAATATCAGGTCTTTTTTGTGTTCGTGCATCAGCCTAAGATATCCGCCTTAATGGCTTGGTAGTCTGATGCACTTAGGCGTGGACCGAACTGAGTCACGATACGACCTGCCACAGCCGCTGCCAGTGCGCCGCATTCAGACAGGGTATGACCTTGAGTGTGTGCGTATAGGAATGCGCCAGCGTAGTTGTCGCCTGCGCCGTTCGTGTCCAGCGCGTTATCGATGACGGCTGAAGGTACGCTGATGATTTCGTCGCCTTGTTTGATGAGTGCAGGTTTGTCGCTGTTGGTAACCACGACCAAGGTCGCAAATTCACCAAGTGCGCGCACTGCTGATTCATGGCTATCTGTGCCAGTATAGAGCATGGCTTCTTCGAGGTTGCAGAATATCGCATCCACACCGCCTGACAGCATGGCATCTAGACCTTCTTTGGCGAATTTTACCACCGCAGGGTCGGCGAAGCTTACCGCGACTTTAACGCCTTCTTCTTTTGCCTTGGCGTGCAAAGTGCTGATGCCTTGGGCGATGGTGGGTGACATGGCAAGATAACCTTCTAGGTAGAGCCATTTTGCACCTGCCAGAGTATGAAAATTGATGTTGTTGCCATTAATTAGGCTGCTCGTGCCTAGATGGGTCTGCATGGTGCGCTCGCCATCAGGGGTGACAAGAACAGCACACGAGCCTGTCGTGCCATCTGGGTCGATGGCGACATCTGCGTCGGTCGTAACACCTGATTCTTCTAGGTCTGATAAATAAAAATCGCCCATGTCATCGCCGCCCACACGACAGTTGTAGAACGCACGACCACCCAAAGAAGCAAAAGCCACCATGCTGTTGGCTGCTGAACCACCGCCAGCTTGCTTGGCAGGGTTTACGCCTTGGTCTTTTAGGGTGTCAAATAACGCGCGCTGACCTTCTTCTTCAGCCAGCGTCATGTTGCCACGAGTCAGACCTGTGGCGGCCAATGCGTCGTCGCTCACCTTAAATTCGGTGTCCACTAGGGCGTTACCAATGGCGATGATATCAAACATAAAAATCCTATCAATTTAAAATATAAAATAGTAAACATAAAAACACAGCCAAGATAATCTTCGCTGCATTCTAAACTAAATCATTCGACGGCTAATTGTACCACAAGTAAGTCGGCATCCACATCAGGCAGGATGCTGTCTGCGGTCGCGCCTGCTAGCCATGCTGATAAGCCTGTGCGCTTATGACGGCCGATGACCACGAGGTCGATGGCGTTGTTTTGGCAATAGTCAACGATGCCTTTACGCCCTGAGATGGCGGTTTTGATTTTGACGTTGTGCGCTTGCAAGCTGTTGCGCGCCAAGACTTCTGCCAGTCGGGTGCGCGCTTCTTGGCAGCGTTCATTGTCAATCTGTTCATGTAGGGCGGAGGCAGGAATCAGCTCATAGCCAAAACCCAACATGGTCTCTTCAACAATGTGCAGTACCGACAGCTGAGCAGCAGGTGACGCATCCAAAATCCATTTTGCTTTCGCCGCGACCAAATCCGTGTCATCTCGTAGATCGGTAACCAATAAAACGTGTTGATACATCGCATTCTCCTTGTGATGGGCGATATGCCCTTTTGATTTAGTATAACAAAATTCCCACCCATCGTCAGCTAAATTTTTGACAAATTTTGGCGGAATTGGCGTGGTGTTTGTGTGTGATTTTGTGCGTTCAATGAGCATTTTTAAATGATTATGCTGCCTTTGAATGGTCGTTATGCTGATCGCTACTTACTTAATTCGGTTTTGTTGTTTTAAATTTGGCAGGCTTATTATTAACATAATGGCACTGTAGTTTTTGTTGATAATCAACCCATTTTATTGGAAATTGCCATGGCAAATTTAACCATCACTCCGATCAAACCAACCATCGGCGCCGTCATTGGCGGTGTGGATCTAAACAATCTAACAGAAGAGACATTGGCCAAGATTAAGCAGGCGCTGCTTGATCATCAGGTGATTTTCTTTCGTGATCAGGATTTGCAGACTGAGGCTCAAGTAAAGCTCGCCAGATCATTTGGCAGCTTGCACATTCATCCTGTCTTTCCGACCGTGCCGAACATCCCTGAGGTCATCGTGCTGGACAGTCATGCGACCGACCTGCGTGATAACGAGCTTTGGCATACCGATGTAACCTTTAGTAAGACGCCACCCTTGGGCTGTGTACTGCGCGCAGTCAAAATCCCGCCGTCAGGAGGTGATACTCTATGGGCAAGTGGTACGGCAGCTTTCGAGGCGCTCGATGATGACATCAAGCAAAAAATTCAAGGCTTGACCGCCATACACGACATTCGTTTGTCATTCCCAGAAGAGCGCTTCGGTGGGGTGAGCGATGAAGAAAAGGCGCGCCTAGAAGAAATCTACCGTAAAAACCCAACTGTGCCGCATCCTGTGGTGCGTACGCATCCTGATACGGGTAAGCCAATTTTATTCGTTAGTGAAGGATTTACCTCGCATATTGAGGGATTGTCTGAGGATGAAAGTAGGGCACTGCTTGAATTTTTGACAGAACATGCTGTCAAAGAAGAGTTTCATCTGCGTTGGCAGTGGCGTGAGGGCGATGTGGCAATTTGGGACAATCGCTGCACACAGCATAAGGCGATGTTCGATTATGGTGATACACATCGCATCATGCATCGAGCGACGGTAAATGGCGATGAGCCTTATTATAAAAGTTATACAAGCAGTGCTGCGTGATGAACTTTGAGGGTCGGTCAGTAGCTACTCTGCCGACCATCATGATCAGCAATCCATCTATTAAGGACAGGTAATGAGCGAATCTAGTCAGTCAAAACAAGGATTTAAAGCCAGTTGGGTCTATGCCATGGCGGTGGGCTCAGCGGTGGGTTGGGGGGCATTTGTGCTGCCCTATGAGTGGCTGTCCTCATCGGGGCTGTTGGCTGTGGTGACGGGTTTTATTATCGGTACGCTATTGATCGGCGTTATCGCGGTGAATTATGGCTATGCTACCAAGTCTTTGCCGGTGACGGGCGGTGGGATTGCCTTCGCGCTGGCGACGTTTGGGCGGACGCATGGATTCATCGCTGGGTGGGCGCTGATGCTGGGCTATGCAGGTATTATCTCGCTGAACGCCTCGGCAGTCACGTTGGTGCTTCGCCTAATCATCCCTGAGGTCATGATGCAGGGTGCTTTGTATGAGATATCAGGCTGGACGATTTATGCGCCTGAAGTGGCGGTATCGTCGTTGTTTTTGATTGGTTTTGCTTATTTGAATGCTAAGAATACCGCCATTTCAGGTCGCGTGCAGTTTTTGGCGGTGATGCTCATGCTAATTGCGGTGGCGACGGTGTTGGTCGGAACGGGTACTCATTTTGTCTCACAAGGCTCATCATTGCCATTATCTCCACCGGCACAGGTTGGATTTTGGTCGGCGGTGGGTGCGATTGTAGCGTTTGCGCCTTGGGCGTATGTGGGGTTTGATGGAATTCCACAGTTGGCAGGCGAGTTTCGATTCTCCGCCAGTAAGATCATGAAGCTGCTCATCGCAAGCATCATCAGCGCAAGCTTTTTGTACATTGCGGTCATTACGGCAGCGGCATTCGCTTTTGGGGATAACATGGCGGCATTTGGCAGCAGCTCATGGGAGACGGGTGCGGCGATCTCATTGGTGATGGGCAAGTCTGGACTTGCGCTCATGGTGGTGGCGGTGAGCATGGGCGTATTGACGGGCTTGAACGGCTTTTATGTGGCGGCGAGCCGTGTCGTACTGACGCTAAGCCGTAGCCAGATGTTACCACCGGTATTTGGCAGGCTAAATCCTAAGCATGGTACGCCATCGACAGCATTCTATGCCATCATGGTATTGTGCTTGATCAGTCCTTGGTTTGGGCGCGCGGCACTGTTGTGGATTGTGGACATGACGAGCGTCGGCATTGCGATTACGTTTTTTTATACCTGTGCTTGCGCTTATAAATTGGGCCGTGATGGGTCGGTGTTCGGCATTCATGCTCAATCACCAAGCCAAATCCAGCAGGTATTTGGATTGTTGGGTATGCTAATTTCGGTGGGTTTTTTGTTGCTTTTATTGCTGCCTGATTCGGTGGGCGCACTTAGCACGCCATCGCGTTACGCCCTTGCAGTTTGGGTAGTTTTGGGGGTGGCTTTTTATGCCATGCGCCGCGATCATTTGCAGCATAAAAGTGATACAGAACTTAAACAAATCCTATTTCCCAAAGTCAGTTGATTTTGCTAAATTTTAGATATGCTTAAAAATTAAACAAGCTCATGTGGTAAATTATATTGTGAATCATCAAATATCCTTTTGATTGATATTTTTAATACAAAAC
>OERH01000162.1_pt1 | contig 12802 bp, 14 predicted proteins | sample 1539931 | NCBI WGS metagenome assembly OERH01 (sample SAMEA3891233, study PRJEB23780) | metagenome | biome: terrestrial biome; feature: animal house; material: water of meat washing | place: Italy | collected 2015-05-12
TATAAAAACACCATATTTTTCATAGATTTAAAAGATGAAGTCTGGCAGGATTTTTGGAATAATTGCTAAAAATCAACACCAATTCATCATGGCAATTCTTTAGGGGTATCATGGCGAATAATGACATGATGAGCGGTATCTTGAAGCGATTTGATTTTCATCATTCCTTTGTCACGCGTGCGTGGGCGATGGTGATGTTTATTACGCTGATCATTGCGATCTTAGGCGCGATGAGTTTTTCTTTATCTAAGGTCGCCAAAACGGACGCCCAAGCCATTAACCAAGCCGGCGCCATTCGCATGGCAACCTACCGCATCAGTCACGCCCTAAGCATCGATGCCCAAGGCACACCCATTAACGTTCAGGCATTGAACGAAGACATGCTGATTCGCCTGTCACAACTGCGCAATTATCAATCCATAGCAGGCAACCAACACGGCAACATCGATCAATCCTTAATAAAAATAGAAAATCTATGGCAGAACAATCTACAGCCACGCCTGCTGGCAGAGGATAATGTCGGCTTTTATGAATCTTCGTTGGCTTATCTTACTGAGGTCAATAACTTCGTACTAGACATCCAAAAACGCAGCGAAGTGCGCAGCCAACAGCAGCAATACTTGCATATCGGTACGCTGCTGCTGATCTTGGCTGCGATGCTCATCGGTATGCACGAGCTAAATAAGAACGCCCTAATCCCCCTAAAACGACTCACCGAGACCGCCAACTCCTACAAGCAAGGCAGTCTAAATCTTGCCAGTAGTAACGTATCAGTCAAAGGCTACCAAGAGATCAATCAGCTCTCCGATGCGATGAGCGCAATGCTTAGTACCATCAACACGCATCAAAGCCAATTAAAAAGCGAGGTTCGTCGCACCACCGCACACCTTACGCAGGCCAATCAGGCAATCTATGCGCTGTATAACTTCGCTCAAAAAATCGTCGCAGGCAACTTATCCAGCCTACAGCTACAATCTCTGGTCAAGGAATTCTCCACCCTACTGCCCAACAGCGAGATGTCGTTGTGTCTGCACGAAGAAGACAATCAAAACAACATCATCCTATCGCTGTCAGATAAGGAGATTCCTGAGTTTTGTACGCCCGAGGATTGTGATGAATGCCAATTAAAAGCGCACAGCAACACACGCATCATCTCCATCGAAGCATCGGGCAGACGCTGGGGCGAGCTGCTCGTCAATAACGCCAAAGAAAGCCAGCTAAAAATCGACGTGGTAAATCTGGACGACAATCAATTCTTACCCCAAGAGGATTTATTGATTGCGCTTGCCAACTTGGTTGCGCTGGCACTCGTCTCAAAAGAAAAGAAAAAACAAGAACAAGAGCTGCTACTGTCCGAAGAGCGCAATACCCTAGCGCGCGAACTGCACGACTCCATCGCTCAGTCATTATCATATCTAAAGATACAGCTAAGCATGCTAAAAACGCTCATGCAGCAAAGCCAAAGCTCGCTTGATAATGAAACTCGTGCCCTTCTGTCAGAATCTCACACCAAACAGGCTCAGCTACTTGCTCAGATGACAGAGGGGCTAAATGCCGCCTATGGACAGCTGCGCGATCTATTGACCACATTTCGCCTGCGTATCGATGGCGGGGATTTTAATGAAATTCTGTCTGCGACGATGGATGAATTTGCCAAAAAAGGCGGGTTTAGCACCTCCTTTGACAATCAGATTCTAACCGTACATCTGTCCGCTTCAGAACAGATCGACCTATTACAGATCATGCGCGAGGCACTCTCTAACATCCTAAAACACGCCAAGGCCAGTCACGTAAGCCTTGCGCTATATCAAGACAGTGCCAGCCAAGATGTCGTCATGATCATCAAAGACGACGGCATCGGCATCGAACAAAGCGACAAACAAAAACAGGGGCATTACGGACTTAGCACCATGGGTGAGCGCGCTGTGAACCTTGGCGGCATGATTGACATCTCTAACGCCGTACCACACGGTACGCAGGTCTCGGTTCGATTCATGCCGCAATTTTTCTTAAAACAATCCAAATCACCACGCCCAGAACCCAAGCTAAACAGCTGGAGTGATGACGAAATTAACACCCTAACACAGGCACTCGATGACGAATTAAATCATCAAGTAACCCATTAAATTAACAAAGCCAATATTACAATATCAGCCAAAAGGTAACTCATGAGTCAAAAGATATACACCGCCGCAAACCCCGCCAAACTACTGCTCGTCGATGATCATCCGATGCTAAGACGCGGACTGTCTGATTTGTTGAATCTGGAGATTGACGTTAGTGTCATAGGACAAGCCCATCACGGCGGTGAGGCGCTTGACTTCTTGGCACAGCATGATGTTGATCTTATCGTATTGGATCACAACATGCCCATCATGAATGGCATTGAGACACTAAAAGCCGTGCGCGAACGTGAGATTGACGTGAAGGTTCTATTATTCACAGTGTCAGATAACCTAAAAGACGTGCAAGATGCACTGGAGCTGGGTGCTGATGGTTATCTATTAAAGGACATGGAGCCTGAGGAGATCATCGGTAACATTCGCCGAATCCTGCGCGGGGAGCTTGTGATCAGCCCTGCACTTGCGCCCATTCTAGCGGCCGCCATGCGAAAACCCAACCAGCCAGAAGCCAGGCTAGACCTTACCGACAGAGAATTACAAGTGCTTCACATGATCAAAGATGGCATGAGTAATAAGATGATCGGTAATAAGCTGGGCATTGCCGAATCCACCGTCAAGGTGCACGTTAAGCACATACTGGCGAAAATCGGACTTCGCACGCGCGTGGAAGCTGCCGTGTGGGCGGTTAATCATTTACCAAGCTAGCTTATTCACTAACCAAGGCTAACAGCCCTTCGATGTCGATGATTTGATAGGTGGCGCCTTCTTTTTTGATAAGGTTTGCCGCCATCATTTCTTTTAAGGTGCGTGATAAAGTCTCTGGACGCAGACCAATTTGTCCCGCCAGCTGCTTTTGGGTGCATAACAACTTAAAGGGCTTATCGATCGGATAATGTGTGATGAAATAATAGCTTAGCTTAGATTTTGCCTGCACGAAAGCCAACAAATCACTGCTGACAATGTGATGGTGCAGTCGCTTACTGATGCATTCGCAGAACCATTTTAAAAGTCCGCCAAGCTCAAACTCATCAAGCGTCTTAAAATAACTCTCCACGCACAGGCTTGCCACGAGTGACGTACCGCGACTGGTGGCGGTAAGCTGATGGATGCCGCCTTTGGTGCTAAGTAGCGCCGAATGTTTGGCGGCGATGGTTTCTTTGTTTTGAAATGCAGACAGGTCATCACGATCGGTCTTTTGCCAATCCCATAGCACGCTTTCGTTAATAAGTCCGATACTGTCATACTGAGCGATGAGCGATTCTTGACCGCTGGGCAGCTGCCGATGGCAGTCCACTCGCCCATCCAATAAAAAATACAAATTCACTACAGGACTGTGCTGCAAGAACACAATCTCGCCTTTGGTGTATTCGTGGATGGACGCCATCGATAATAGGGATTTTTTGATGTCAGTGCCTTGCTCGGTGTTTGGCAGTAGCGCAAAGATGGGATGGCTCTCTAATGCCAATAGGTACGCCTGATGAGATATGTCGTTTAATTTCATGATGTTATTGGTATGGCCATTTTGTGTCATCTTAGCCAAACCATCTCAAAAACCACATTCCCCAAAAGTGCTGATCCTCACACCAAAACTACCTCCTTTGGCTAAGCCATTCTGCCTGTATTTGGTATGGTGGATTTGGTCGGGTGTGCTATTTTAAAGTCATATTTTGGTTTTATTTGGTATTCATCATGCTATCCGACTTACTTGACTCCAACCGCTTCTGGGCAGAGAGCCTGTCCGCCCGAGACCCTGATTATTTTTCCCGCCTTGCTCGCCAGCAGTCGCCCAAGTATTTTTGGATTGGCTGTTCTGACAGTCGTGTGCCTGCCAATGAAGTGGTGGGACTAATGCCAGGGGAGTTGTTTGTCCATCGTAATGTGGCCAACATGGTGGTTGCCACCGACATGAATCTGCTTTCCGCCCTGCAATATGCAGTGGACATGCTAAAGGTTGAGCATATCATCGTCTGTGGTCATTATGGCTGCGGTGGGGTACGGTCGGCGTTGTCGCACCAAGAATTTGGGCTGATTGACAACTGGCTACGCTCGCTAAAGGGTATTCATTATCAGTATTTGGATAAATTTGCCAATCTTACCCTTGATGAGCAGACCGACCTGCTTTGCGAGCTTAACGTTAAACGCCAAGTGACCAACGTCTGCCACACCACCATCGTCCAAAACGCATGGCACAGGGGACAAAAATTGTCCGTACATGGCTGGATTTATGGACTAGAAGATGGACTGATTCATGACCTGAAGGTCAGTGTCAATGGCTTTGATAAACTGGCAGATGCGTTTGTGTATGAGATGTGATTGATCAAAACTTTTATAAATAAAGCACCTCATCCGTCAATCGCTCAATCTCACTTTTGTCGTGGCTAACGTACAGCATGGGAATTGCCAGCGTATCACGAATATGCTCAAAAAACGGCAAAATCTCGTCCTTATGCTCACGATCTAAGGCGGATAATGGCTCATCAAATAGCAGTAGCTTTGGCGAGTATAGCAACGCACGCCCCAAGGCAACACGTTGTTTTTCGCCCCCTGATAGGTTTTTTGGGGGGCGGTGGGTCAGAGTATCAAGTTTTAATAAGTCAATCATCTCATGAGGGCTAAATCGCCTATCACTTGGCATGATGTTGTTGTACCCAAACAGCAGATTGTCCATGACTGATTTATGAGGAAACAGCTGGGCGTCTTGAAAGACCAGCCCCACACGCCGACTTTGGGGCGACAGATTGGTCTTATCATCAAACCACACTTGCCCATCAATGATAATATGCCCCTCTGTGGGGGTAACAATCCCTGCCAAAGCGTGCAAAATGCTACTTTTGCCCACCCCCGACCGCCCAAAAATCCCCACCACAGGGGCGGATTTGACAAGATTAACATCAAGCGTTTTTTTGCCAAGATTTAGACGAAATTGACAATCAAACATGGCTTATCCTTGTAATTTGGCGGACTGATGGCGGGTGTACCACTGCGAAAACCACAACGCACAAAACGCCACTGCCACCGACAAAACCAAAAGTCGCATAATGGCATGGTCGCTGTCTGCTTGTTGGAGCAGGCTATAAATGGCAAGCGGCAACGTACGTGTCTCGCCTGCCACATTGCCCACAAAAGTGATGGTTGCCCCAAATTCGCCAAGACTGCGACAAAAGGACAATATCGCCCCCACCAAAATCCCACCCCACGCAAGGGGCAACGTTATCCCAAAAAACACCGCCATATCAGACGCCCCAAGCGTGCGAGCGGTCATTTCAAGTCGCCTATCCACCATCTGCATGGCAAGGCGTACCGACTGCACCATGAGCGGAAAGCCCATCACCGCACTTGCCAGCACCGCCCCTTTCCAATTAAAGGCAAATTCTAGCCCCAAAGCCGATAGGTGCTTGCCAATTATGCCTTGATTGCCAAACAGCACAAGCAAAATATACCCTGGCACGACAGGGGGCAAAACAAGGGGCAAAAAAATTACCGTCTCAACAAGCGACTTACCCCAAAATTCCTTACGAGCAAGCCAATAGCCCACCAATACGGCAGGCACGATGTTGATCAACAAACAACAAAAAGCAACCTTAAATGATAAGGTCAAAATGGCGATTTCATCAGGGCTTAGCATGGATAATAGCGGTTAATCAAAGGCATTATTCTACCACATCAAAGCCGTATTTTTTATACACCGTTTTGGCAGTATTGCTTTGTAGGTAGTCATAAAAGGCGTGAGCGTTGGCACTTTGGTTAAGTTGCACCACAGGATAGACGATAGGTGCATGGTCGGTCGTGGTAAATTCGCCAGCAATGCCCACCTCATCGCTCATCTTGGCATCGGTCGCATAGACAATCCCAAGCGCGCATTCGCCCCGAGCGACAAAGTTTAGGGCGGTGCGTACGTCTGCCGTCTCCACCAATCTGCCTTGTATGCCTTGCCACCAGTTTTTGGCGGTTAGGACTTGCTTGGCGTATTTGCCCACAGGCACGCTGTCGGTCTGTCCTGTGCAGAGCTTGCCATCAAACTGCCCATCCAGCGTCTGTGCGGTCATGTCAATTGTGATGGGTGTATTTTTTGGATGGATAAGCACAAGGCGGTTGTTTAGTAAGGGCGTGCTTGCTTGTACTTTGTCAGCTTTGACAAGATATTCCGCCCAGTCCATATCTGCCGATACAAACACATCCGCCCCCGCCCCCTGCTCAATCTGCTTGGCTAAGGTTGATGACCCTGCATAAGAGACGTTGACTTTGGTGTGATGGGTGGTTTCATAGTCTTTAATCAGTTCATTCATCACATCACTCACGCTGATGGCGGCGTAGAGCGTGATGGTGTCGGTTGGGGCGGACGTGGCATTTTTGTCATCATGACAAGCCGTCAAAAGTAGCACGCCACACGCCATTAGGCTAAATTTTGTCATCTTTATCCCAATCATCTAGCCATTATTAGACAACCACAAACTGCTGTCATCGTCATAAGACTCCTGTTTCCACACAGGAATGTCAGCTTTGATGGCGTTTAGTAGCCACTCGCAGGCATCAAATGCAGGCGTGCGATGAGACGCACACACCCCAATCCACACCGCCATATCGCCAATGCCAAGCTCGCCAACGCGATGAATGGCGACAGCGTGCGTGATGTCAAAGCTCGCTTTGGCTTCACGGATGAGCTTCGCCCCGTGATTGATGGCAAGCTGTTCATAGCCATAGTAAGTCAGACGGCTTACCGCTCGCTTATTATTGTGGTTACGCACCCACCCTTCAAACGTTACCAACGCCCCTGCGGTGTCGTTTAATAGATACGATTTTAACAATCTATCATCAATGGGACAATCCGACAAAGCAAAACCGTCCACTCGGGCAAGCTCATAGGCTTCATCTATAGGCAGACTTGTGATTAACGCATTATCATGAACCGTTTTCATATCAACCCCCTGCCACAGGCGGAATAAAGGCAATCGTATCGCCTGATGAAACACTATCTCCCCAACTGCCAAACTCGCGATTGATGGCAACCGCCACTTTGTCTTGGGGCAAATCAAAGCCGTATTTGGCGGACAATTTGGCATAAATCATCGCCAAATCATCACTATCAGTCTGCACAGTCTCGCTATCCTTACCTGATTGTTCAGCAAGGCTGGCAAAGTACAGCACGGTAAGGCTTATCGTATCAAGCGTTTGGTTGTTATTTGTCATAATCGGCTTTTCCCCCTGTTTTTTGGACAAGATGAATGTCAGTTATCGTGATGTCATGGCTGATTGCCTTGGTCATGTCATAGATGGTAAGGCACGCCACCGACACGGCGGTCAGGGCTTCCATTTCAACGCCTGTCTTGTGGGTAACTTTGGCGGTCGCCCCCACCACGATGGCACACTCATCATCGGCATAACGAAAGCTCATCTTGATGGTGTCAAGGGGCAAGGCATGGCATAAGGGTATCAGCTCGTGCGTTTTTTTGCCCGCCATAATCCCTGCGATGTGGGCGGTCTGAATGATACTGCCCTTTTTGGTCATGCCGTCTGTGTCTTTGATGTGGCGGTACACGTCAGGGGCGAACACCACTTTGCCCTGTGCGGTGGCGGTGCGTGCGGTGGCGATTTTGTCGCCCACGTCCACCATGGTGATGTTGCCGTCTTTGTCTAAATGGGTAAGATTCATGATTGCTCTTTTTGTGGTTTGTTTTGGGAAATTGGGTTTGGGTAAATTGTCATTTAACCTATATGATGATTAGTTTGGGAGAATGTGATTCGCCCCTACATATCCAAATTTTGGAATACATTTTAATTGAAAAAGTCAAATCTACCCCTTAAAATACGACAATGCCACTTTAAATTCATCAGGCGTATTAAAATTGGCAAGATTTCGCCAATCTGTTGGCATGGATAGTGGCATGGGTATTTGGCAAATGGTTTTATCATTTAAAAATTTCATCACAGACCGCTCGCCCCTATCCAAATACACTTTTAATTCATCATATAAGGATAATGAATAACAGCCCAATAATGGATAATCTTTATCGCCTAATGTGTCTTTTAAATACGCCCCATGATGATTTTTTAAATCAGCCTTTTTTAATAAATTAAAAATCTCACCAACATCAATCAAATTATCACAGCTAATTACCATTAAAAAGTTATCGGATAAATTATTGTCTGTTGATTTATCTTGATGATTAATAAAATGATTTTGGCAATAATAAAAAGCGGATAATATACAAGATAACGCCCCTGCATTTTTGATATAGTCATCAATGATAACAACAGATGAATTTACCAAATTGGTGTTTTTTAAAAAACCTTTATCCAAAAAATTCTTATCATTATCGCCAAGTAATATCGGCAGATTTAATGTACTAGCATTATTAATATGAAAATCGAGCAATGTTTGATGAGTTGGCAAAGGCAGCAACGCCTTGGGCGAACCCATACGCCGAGAATTGCCCCCTGCCAAAATCAATAGACCAATCATCATGGTTTTGCCTTTTACCCTTTTACCTTTTGTCTTTGTGGCTTAGCCGTGCGTGGGATTTTGACGCATGAGATGTGGCACAAAGTTGCATGGGCGTGTGCGGTTATCAAGCTGTTCTAACAAAATGCCTTCCCAGCCCGTACGGCACGCCCCTGTCGAACCTGGCAAACAAAAAATTGCCGTGCTGTTCGCCATGCCTGCCACCGCCCGAGATTGTAAGGTGGACATACCGATGTCGTCTTTGGAGAGCAGACGAAACATCTCGCCAAAGCCTGCTACTTCTTTGTCAAACAGCACCGACACCGCCTCTGGCATATTGTCCCGATGATAAAAGCCCGTACCGCCCGTGCTGATGACGGCATGAACATCAGGGTCGGCAATCCACGCACTCATCACGGCACGGATTTGGTAGATGTCATCTGTGGTGAGTTTGCGGTCGATGAGCGTATGCCCTGCTTTGACGATACTGTCCGCCAGATATTGCCCTGACGTGTCCTCGTCCAGCGTGCGGGTGTCGGAGACGGTCAGCACGGCGATGTTGAGCGGGATAAATGATTTGTCCGCTTTTGGTGGAGCGATGTGGTTGGGGTTATTGCAAAGCTTGCACATAGAATTGCCCTTTTAAAATTAAAAAATATATTAAATATCAATGAGCTTTACGCTTGTCGTAGATTTTCTTTTTCCAGCTGATTTCTAGGCAGTCAATGCCAAGCCATTTATCCGCCGTCTGTGTCTCAATGCCAGATTTTTGGTTAATCAATGACCATAACGCTGTCAAATTGGCAAAAGGATAAGGGCGGTCAATAAGATAAATAGGCATGTCCGCATGAAGCACCCCTGTTCGCACCACCTGATAATACCACCCTGCAATGCCCTCTCGTGCCACGAAATAGGACACGCCTGCATTACCAAGCTTGTCGTTAATCTTATAGCAAGGGCGACGTGGCTGTATCAGACGCACTTGCACGCTGTCATCGCCCTCGCCAAACTGATAAATGTCGCCAATACAGACATTATCCTCGCACATCGGCTCGCCTGCTGTCATCACGGTTAGGTTCTCACCCAATGAACCGACAGGTGCGTTCAAATTAAACTCTTGATTGATGGCGTCATAGGTCGTGATGGGCATTTGGTGTAGGGCTTTTAGGTGTCCACCGTGGAATTTATGCTCCGCCTGTTCGTCCTCAGACAGACCCAATAAATTCACCGTCATGCTACCTTCAATCGCTATTTTGTTAATGGCACTCACGCCACGCACGAACGGCTCTACCTTGCCTGCTCGTACATCGGTTAATGTGCCGATAAATCTTGGCAAGTCATCTGCTTGTGTGATTGTCTCTGCGGTCATGATTGAACACCTTTACATTAAAAACAACATCATATCATAGGAATAACTAACCGCCCACGAGCGATAAATTATTCATCATACCGCTATGACTGTCCAAATAATGATGTTCAGGTTTGATTGGCATTAAGTCTTTTAGTGTCGTCATCAGCCCTTTTTTGTCTTGTGTGGCAAGATAAGGGCGAATGTCATAATTTTGAGAATCAAATAAACACAAATGCACTTTGCCAAGACTACTCACCCTTAGGCGATTACAACTATCACAAAAGTTTTTGGCATACGGCTCAATAATGCCAATACTGCCTGCATAATCAGGATGGATATATTCAATGGCAGGCCCATCGTCTTGGGCTTTGGTTTTTGGTTGCCAGCCGTGTGTGATAAGGTGGTCTTTGATAAAATGAGCGGTTTGATTTTGAGCAAAAAACAAATCGGCATTATCGCTGGTTTGCATAAATTCAATAAAGCGATAAGTCACAGGACGTTCTTTGACAAAATCAAGGGCGGATAATAAATTATCATAAGCGGTATCGTGCATTAAAATACCGTTCATTTTTAATTTAATATCAGTCGTCTCTAATAATCTATCCACGTCATTTAATAACGTGGGCAATATATCAAAGCCGGTGATTTCTTTAAATACGTCTTTATCAAAGCTGTCAATGCTCAGATTTAATTGATTAAGCCCTGCGTTTTGCCAAGATGATAGGTGTTTGGCAAGTTTATAGCCGTTTGATGAGATGGCAACTTTGGCAATGCCATGCTGTTTGGCAAGGGCGATGATGTCCGCCAAATCACGGCGAACGGACGGCTCTCCGCCCGTCAGACGCACTTTTTTTGTGCCAAGGCTGACAAAGCCGTCAAAAAGCGCGTCAATCTCGGCAAGTGTCAGCTCGTCATCGGGACGTTTGCCTTGATAGCCGTTTGGCAGGCAATAATCACAGCGAAAGTTACAAAAGTCGGTAACCGATAGGCGTAGGTAGGTCAGCTGTCTGTTAAATCCGTCCACAAGCGGGGTGGGGGCAAGTTGGGTGTGTGAGCCTTGCCCGCCCATGTCAGCAAAGGGGGCTTTGGCGTGGTAGGTGGGGACGGATGTTTTCATGTTAATCGGCTGGGCGTTGCCTCGGCTATGGATGTAAGCTAAGTCTAACAAAACAAACATCGATAGTCATCCATCTAATAGGGCGCAGAATACTACTTTAGAAGTATAAATTGACAATAATCAATCCAAATTTGTCTTTAACCACGCCCATTGTGCCCGCGCACGCACTTAAGATGGATATTATGCCCTATTTTTGGTTTATTTATCATAGATGCGATTGGGCTTTACATGGACTTTTTGGGCGTTTTTCTTTATACTACACGCCAACGAATTTCATCTATTTTTTGAATCTTTATTGGCGAAATTCGCCTCATTCATCACATTCGGCTCATCATGCTAGACGTCACCGCTTATTCTATCAGCACCTACAAAAAAGAACTAAAAGCTCTCATCGCACTCGCCCTACCCATGCTACTGGCTCAGGTCGCCCAAGTCGGCACGAGCTTTGTCGATACCGTCATGGCAGGCGGTGCGGGCAAGGGCGACTTGGCAGCGGTAGCACTGGGCAGCAGCCTGTTCGTCACTGTCTATGTGACCTTAATGGGTGTGATGAGCGCGCTTAACCCCATGATCGCTCAGCAGCACGGTGCCAAGGCTACTCATGAGATTGGCGAGATGGGACGTCAGGGTCTGTGGTATGGACTGCTGATGGGCATCATTGGGATGTTGGCGATGTGGGTGGCGATCGCGCCATTTAAGGCATTTTTTGATTTAAGTCAAGAGACGCTTGCCATCACCGAGAGTTATATTTGGTTTATCGGGCTTGCCATGCCTGCTGCCATGGTGCATCGTGCGCTACATGCCTATGCGTCCAGCCTCAATCGCCCTCGTGCGATCATGATCGTCAGCTGGATTTGCTTTGCGCTTAATATTCCTTTGAATTGGATTTTTGTTTATGGCAAATTTGGCATGCCTGCGCTTGGCGGTGCTGGCTGCGGCTTGGCGACTGCGGTGGTATTCTGGATGAATGCCGTCGTGCTGGCTATTTATATCGCCAAAGACGTGTATTTTAAGCCGTTTGGTCTAACAGATAAAGTCACCGCCCCCAACCTAAAAACCTTTATAGAAATTACCCGCCTAGGCGCACCGATTGGCTTGTCATTTTTTATTGAGGTTAGCTTATTTACCTGCATCATGTTCTTGGTGGCGCGACTTAGTGGTGATACGGAGAACTATGTCGCCGCCCAGCAGATCGTGATTAGCCTGACCAGCCTTATCTTTATGCTGCCTCAGAGCATGGGCATCGCTTCAACCGTGCGCACCGGCTACTACCTAGGACAACAAAAACCAAAACGCGCACGCTATGTCTCAGGTGTCGCCATCTCATCCGCCATCGCTGTCTCATTTGTTACGGCGGCGTTTTTGATTGTTTTGCGTTACCCATTGGCGGACATGTACACCGATGATCTGACGGTGATTGGCATCGCTGCGACCGTGATTTTATTCGCTGCGGCATTCCAGCTGGTCGATGCCATTCAATGCGTGGCAAGCTACGCCCTGCGCGGCTACAAGGTCACGAACGTTCCCATGTTGATTCATCTCATCGCATTCTGGGGCTGCGGTCTGATTCCAGGGTATTTTTTGGCATTTCATTATGACATGGGCATCTATGGATTCTGGACGGCGCTTGTGATTTCTCTGGCGGTGGCGGCGGTTTTCTTGTTATGGTATCTTGAGCGCCACAGCCAAAAAATCGCACAAAATCTCTAAATACGCTCAAAAATCAGCCGATACCTTACTCAAATCTTGCCCATCGGTTGATTTTATCAATT
>OERH01000170.1_pt1 | contig 12695 bp, 13 predicted proteins | sample 1539931 | NCBI WGS metagenome assembly OERH01 (sample SAMEA3891233, study PRJEB23780) | metagenome | biome: terrestrial biome; feature: animal house; material: water of meat washing | place: Italy | collected 2015-05-12
ATATAATACCCATCCATAAACTTTTTTTAATTTTACGAACTAAGGTACATTCATGAACTTCATCAAAACTCGTGCTGCGGTCGCGTGGGCGCCCAACGAACCCCTAAAAATCGAAGAGCTTGACCTCATGCCACCCCAAAAAGGCGAAGTTTTGGTGCGCATCGTCGCCACAGGCGTCTGCCATACTGATGCTTACACCTTGAGCGGTCAGGACTCTGAAGGTGTATTCCCTTGCGTGCTTGGACATGAAGGCGCGGGGATTGTTGAAGCGGTTGGCGAAGGCGTAACTGATTTTGCTGTGGGCGATCACGTCATTCCTCTATACACCGCCGAATGCCGAGAATGCAAATTCTGCAAATCCAACAAAACCAATCTCTGCTCATCAGTGCGCGCCACACAGGGCAAAGGTCTTATGCCAGATGGCACGGTGAGATTCTTTAAGGATGGTCAGCCCATTTATCACTATATGGGCACATCCACATTCTCAGAATATACGGTCGTCTCTCAATATTCGCTTGCTAAAATCCAAAAAGAAGCACCCCTAGAGGAAGTCTGCCTGCTGGGCTGCGGCGTAACGACAGGCATCGGCGCTGTTACCAAGACCGCCAAAGTCAAACAAGGCGACACAGTGGCTGTGTTCGGTCTTGGTGGTATCGGCTTGGCGGCGATCATCGGCGCGAGAATGGCGGGCGCAAGTCGCATTATTGGCATTGATATTAATGCGGATAAATTCGATAAAGCTTTGGAATTAGGCGCAACTGACTGCATCAACCCCAATGACTTTGACAAGCCAATCCAAGAAGTCATCATTGACATGACAGAAGGTGGCGTGGACTTCTCATTCGAGTGCATCGGTAATGTCAATGTCATGCGCTCAGCGCTAGAATGCTGCCACAAAGGCTGGGGCGAGAGCATCATCATCGGTGTTGCGCCTGCAGGCGCTGAGATCAGTACACGACCCTTCCAGTTGGTGACAGGACGCGTATGGCGTGGTTCAGCATTTGGCGGCGTGAAGGGCCGCACTGAGCTGCCTGCGATGATCGATCAGTATATGAAAGGCGAGTTTAAACTAACAGACTTCATCACACACACCATGCCACTTGATGAGATTAACACCGCATTTGATCTGATGCATGAAGGTAAATCAATTCGTTCAGTCATACATTTCTAATTCATCCAAATACCAGCCCTTAGACACTCTAAGGGCTACCCCAATATTTATAGGATAGTCATGGATAAACTCACTCAAATCAACCATTACAAGATGTTCGATGGGCATCATGAGCGTTATCAGCATTTCTCTGACGCTAACCAATGCACGATGACCTTCGCCATCTATCTACCACCTGCAGCTCTTCACGGCAAAAAAGTGCCGGTGCTTTATTGGCTGTCTGGTCTTACCTGCACCGATGAGAATTTCGCCACGAAGGCGCACGCCCAGCAGTTCGCCAGTCAGCATGGTATTGCACTGGTGATGCCTGATACATCGCCTAGAGGTGATGGCGTGGCTGATGATGATGCGTATGATCTGGGGCAAGGCGCGGGGTTCTATGTCAATGCCACCCAAGAACCATGGGCTAAGCACTACCAAATGTATGACTATGTGGTGCATGAGCTGCCAAAGATCATCGAAAGTCATTTTCCCGTGACCAATGAACGTGCCATATTCGGGCACAGCATGGGCGGACATGGCGCACTGCAGATCGCCCTGAAGAACTCACATCGATACAAGAGCGTCTCTGCCTTCGCGCCCATCGTCAACCCAAGTGATACCCCATGGGGTAAAAAAGCCTTTAGCGCCTACCTGGGCAGTGATGCAGCAACATGGTCAGAATATGACAGCTTGCAGTTATTGGATAAATGCACCCGCAAAGACCTGCCCATCCTGATCGATCAAGGTCTGGCAGACAGCTTCTACCCTGAGCAGCTACAGCCTGAGAAATTCACCCAAAAAGCCAACGAGCTTGGCTTTGATGCGACGCTTCATCTGCGCAGTGGATACGATCATAGCTACTATTTCATTGCAAGCTTCATTCGTGAACACATCGAATTCCACGCCAAGACTCTAAAGGGATAACCCTTGTGTAATATAAAGACCACCGATTTGGTGGTCTTTATATTGTATCGCTATACTAAGAAGCAATCGATTGTTATACACCCTGACAATCCTGCAGCACTTCTTTGATCTCATCTAATTTTAGATATCTAGCTCCTCGATAGATCTCTTTTCCCGATAAGAACACCAACACAGCAGGCGCGGTCAGCACATGGAAACGCCCTGCAATATTTGGCACATCCGCAATGTTCGCCTGAATGAATTGCACATCATCAAAATCCGCCTCCATACCTTGCACCCGCTCCAAGAACACCCTGCACACGCCACAGTTGGGTGCTTGCACGTACAGCAGAACAATTCTATGCTCTGTGATGGTTTGCTCTATCTGACCCAAATGCTCTACAATTCTCATCGCTTATTCCATCTGATTAATTCTGTATAAAATAAAAAACCGCCCATCAAGGCGGTTCGTTATCTGATTTAGATTTTACAAGCACCGCCTGCGCAGTCATCCTCAGCACTATCCGCATCAAAACCACCTTCAACGGTGACATCAGCGAAGTCGCCAAGCATGGCATCCAAATCCAGATTATCGATGTCTAGACCGTCAAAGGATGCGTTATTTGTATCTGTTGTATTAAGATTAGGATTGCTCATGACCTACTCCGCGTTAGTGATGGTTAATGCCATCTTTATGCTGCCTGTCTTGATATTTTCAAGTCCACAAGATTAAATATCCAAAGGTTGCCACTGCTTGCCCTTTAAAGGCGGCAGGTAGGCAAGTCCTTTTTGTTGGTATGCCCACAGCTGGCTTGGGATTTTGTAGATGTGGTTGCACTCTGGATCGATGGCGATGTTGATCTTATCGTATTCGCCTGTTTTCATCAATGTGGCAAAATTAGGATTGATCATAACTGCCTTACCAACCGCGATGAATTCAGCCCACCCTGTCGCATATGCGTGATTCACGTCATCAGCGGACAGCAGACAGCCCACCCCAATCAGCGGCAGACATCCAGCGATGCGCTCGTGAATGAGCGACATTCTGGTAAGATTCGTGTCTGCACCACGGCGAGCTTTCTTATAAAAATCCCATAACGAGACATGCAGATACTGCAATGGCTGCTGAACCAAATAATCAATCAAATCAAAACAGTCCTTGCTCGCCCGCCTCTTCAGGGGAGAATCGATAACCGACAATAAAGTCAGGCTTGTCATGCTTGGCTCTCACCTCATTTACTGTCTGTATGACAGCATCCACGAAGCGCAGGCGATTCTCAAGGCTGCCACCCCACTCATCATTACGCTGATTCGACTGAGGCGAGAAGAACTGCTGGATAAGATAATTATTCGCGCCGTGAATCTCGACACCATCAAAGCCCGCTCGTATCGCAAGATCGGTCGCCACACCAAAGCCGTTAATAACAGCGTGTATCTCATCCACCGTCATCGCACGAGCGATCTGCTTGCCATTATCCATGGCAGACGGCGCAATCACTTCGCCAAATTCAGCTAAAGACTGATAGCCGCCATGATGAATCTGCAAGATTACCTTCGCGCCACCCTTCTTAATGATGTCTGCAATCTGAGTCAAACTTTGCAAATGCTGCTCATCATGAGCGCACGGCTGACCAACGAACGCTTTGCCAGTTGGGTGAACTAAGGTCGCTGCTGTGATGAATAACCCAAAATCATCCGAGCGCCCCATTAAGAAATCACGCTCTTCATCGGACAATGTGCCATCAGGATTCGATGCATAATGCGTCATCGGAGCGACGACGAGACGGTTGGATACTGTGACGCCATTATTTAGGACATATGGGGCTGATATATTATGTGTATTATTCATAAGATTCTCTGTTATCGGATTTGATTGTGGCTAATTGTAGTGTTGGCATTTTATCAAATCCTGCCCACATGCACCGTCATCGCTGTGTAATATCATCTTGCCATTATCATTCAAGCATTGGCATCAGAGGCTACATTTATCATCGCATTTGGGTGATTTATCCGTGCTCTTTAACGCCTTAACACCCAGCCCAAACCAATATACCAGCTCATCACGATCATCAGTCACTTCGCTTGGCACGCTCATGTAATGCATCACCCGCTGCTTACCCTGCGCGACATAGGTGTATGGATGACCGCCCGCCTGAACAAACTCATGGCGTGTCTCTTCATCTACCTTCACAAAGATTTCATCGTCGTCGGTAATGATCGCAATGATCTTATCGCCATAGAACAGACAATGCTCACCGAACATCTTCTTGTAAGTGAATTTATAATAACCACTCAGCTCATCCTGGATGAATTTGACAAAATCATTAGACATATCAACCTCTTAATTTTACACATTACGGCATATCACCAAGCACAGTCGTTAAAAAATTAAAAACACCACCCAGTGAGGGGCAGTGTTTTGATTATAGCATTACTTAGGTAGTTTTGGTGGCTTATCAGGTTTGGGTAGTGGCGTGGTATTTTGATCCTCTCTAACCTCTACCGCCTCAACATCTTCATCATCGCTGTGATGTTCAGCGATCGCCTCACGAATGTCTTTATTCTCATCGCCTGATTTGTCTTTATCTTGCTCTTTGTCTTTATCCTTAGGTTTACGACCTAGGCGGCGCACGACATAGTTATCAGGCAGTACACGCGTGTTGGGTTCTTTCTCATCTGACACCTCTTCATAGATCACACGCCCTTCACTGTCAATCTGAGCATATTTCACCGACTCACTTCTAGGAAAGAAGAAATCCCAAGGATTAACCAAGAAGTGCTTCCATACCAAGCTATTCAGCTTCTTCCACTCAAAGAATTCTACTTCTTTTGAGCGCAGTGCCACGAACAGCGCCAATGAGAAGCTTACCATCAAGTTCACCATACCTATGAGCAGCACGCCAACAAAGGACAGTAACGCAAGCCCCCAAGTCAAATCCTGTGGCGACAGGTAGAACAGCCCATGCACGAGGTTCGCTGACGCAAAAGCAATGTGGCGAATGTCCAGCGGCAACCCAAGCATGTAACCAATCGTCGCTGTACTACCTAGGAAGCAACCAAAGATAAAGTTACCCATGATCGCACCCAGATTCGCCTCAATAAAACCACCAAGCTTATCTTGCCATTTGCTAGGCATGATGTGCGACAACAAGCGATGTCTGCGGATGCGCTCACCGATTTTATTATAGGCGGCAAGATTGTCATAATAACCTGCGATCAGCCCCGACAAGAACAAGAACACGCCTGCGATCGCCGCATGTGGCAGTGACAATGAACGAATCGGATCAAGCTCATGCAGCAGATGCGCCGCCTTCGAACCATCAATCATCGGCGCACCCGTGAAATATAGCCAAGCATAGGCGATCATCAGTGCGATCGGCATCGCAATTGAAATGTTACCCAAAATCGCCACAAACTGCGTACGCAAGATATCGACGATCAATTCAGAAAGCTTGGTGAGCTGCTGGGTTTTTTTGTTACCGGCGCCATGCGAGATGGTCGAGGCGATTGCAGCAGCTGTCATCGCAGGCTGCTTAGTGGCAACCGTACCGCCTGCAATGTGAATCGTCACAAAGCCCAAGCCATAGATCATGCTGTTAATAAAAGCCTTACCAATCGGTGCCAGCACCAATGACGAGCCCAAGGTTTTCATCGTCGCCATGAAAGCAATGAAAAAACCACCGATCGCCGCTTTTTTGAACATCTTGCGATAGCCTGTGCGATCAGTACTGATGTAATGCTCGCCAACACGGCTGGCATTCTCGGTAACCTTACGCGACAGCAGCTTGGTATTATTCTCAATTAAATAACCAAAACTATAACGCGTCTTGGCGGTGCGTACAATCTGCGCGGTCAGCTCCACGATGGCCTTGTCACGTTTCTTGTCGATGTCTGATACCAGCTCGATCAATACCTGCATGCGATGCAGGCTCTGCTCTAGTCGCACGAGCATGTTCGTCAGGCGAATCGAAATACCTGTCTTATAGATACGCTTACGCACGCTGGTGACAATCTCTTCGCACTGCTCTAGCATGACAAGCAGCGGCGCAGGGCTTATGTCCTCATCAGGCATGATGTCCGTCATAAGGTCAAGCTCATGCGCCTTACGGTATTGATTCACGAACAATACCGCTTCTTGGTTCTGGGCGACGAAAGCGGCGGAGTGGTTGAGCATCTGCGGATAAGCAGACATCAGGTCAGGATGCAGACCCATGCCGCTGATACGATAAGATAAGATAACGATGGCGTTTAGGATGTTGTTCTTGGCAGTCGCCACCAGTGCTAGATCCGACTCATCGACATGCGCAAGCTCGACCAGCTTATCCCACTTATCTTCATCGATCATGCGCACCCAACGCAAATCGCTGCGTTCATTGAACAGATAACTTGCCAGCTCCACCACCGAATCTTCATCGGGCAGCAGCGGCAAGAATCGATGCCCTATCAGGCGATTAACACTATAAGAAAAACTATGATCCGAGGCGATGCCCGTATCAGTATATAGAGTTACTTGGTTGTATTTATTGGTTAGTCTTAGGATAAATGCGGCAAGCGATGCGCCATATTCGGGTTTTTGTTCGATGAGCTCGATCAGCTCATCCATCTTATCATTGGCGATCTCTTCGTCGCCATCATTCACGCGCAACTGATCCACCAGCTCCTTGAGTGCCTGTGGTTCGGGCAGCTCTTTTAGGGCGGTGATGCGCTGTAAGGCATGTTCCAATTCAGAATGGTCAACACTTTGCACCAATTCTCTCCAAATTCTTTTTTATAATCAGTTTTTTAAGTCGCGGTCATTTTAGCACAGTTTTTATGTCAGTTTTTTCATTTATATCATTGCGACTTTTGTTATTAGCCACCGCGCTTGGCTGCAAGCATGGCTTGGATGTTCGACAGGTAGTCTTGGGCGACCAGTTTTGGGTCTTTTTTGACGCCTGATTTACCTGGATAATCCATGTGATCGGTTGGTAGTTCTTCTAAGAATCGAGACGGGGTCGTCTGCTTAAAATCACGTCCTGCGCGACGTTTTTGGGCAAGTGTTAAAGTCAGCTCCAATCTGGCACGCGTGATGCCCACATACATGAGGCGGCGCTCTTCTTCGATGTTCTCTTCTAGTAGCGAATTACGGTGCGGCAGAATCTCTTCTTCAACACCGATGATGTACACATAATCAAACTCAAGCCCCTTAGCAGCATGGAGCGTCATCAGATTCACCTTATTGGTGTTCTCTTCTTCTTGTTGCTGTTCGAGCATGTCAAGCAGCATCATCTTACGAATCACCGCTTCGATGGTCTTATCCTCATCCTCTTCAGCACGGTCGATGAGTGTCGCGATGCTCTGGTAGAGAGATTCGATATTATCAAGGCGGTTTTTTTCTTGTTGTGGGGTTTTGCTGTCTTCTTTGATGTAGTCAATATAACCTGTCTCGATGAGCATCTGACGTACCAATGGCATGGGGTCAGCATTATCATACAGCTCACGCGTGTAACGCTCAATAAAATCAGCAAATGCATACAAGGTATTGCTCGCCTTGGCGCCAACTGCCGCCTTAAGCCCCGCATGAGAACACGCGGACAGTAGCGAGATACCGTATTCTTGGGCGAGCAGACCCAGCTTCTCAAGCGTCGCCGAGCCCATACCTCGCTTAGGCGTATTGATGATTCGCAAAAACGCCGCGTCATCGTCAGGGTTTAGGATGATGCGCAGATAGCTCATCACGTCCTTAATCTCAGTACGCGCAAAGAATGACGTTCCGCCCGAGAGCTTATAAGGCACATTCAGCTGACGCAGCTCAGTCTCTAGCACACGCGCTTGGAAATTCGAGCGATACAGCACCGCATACTGATCCCATGTGTTGCCATTACGCAGACGGTGTGCGACGATTTCTTTGGCGACGCGTTCCGCCTCATCAAAATCCGACGGGCAAGTAATCACTCGGATGCGCTCACCTTCACCCTTATCCGACCACAGCGCCTTATCAAAAATATGCTCGTTATTGGCGATGACCGTATTCGCCGCGCTTAGAATGCGGTTGGTGGAGCGGTAATTTTGTTCGAGTTTGACGACGTGTAGATTGGGAAAATCCTGCTTAAGCAGCGCCATGTTCTCAGGCTTAGCGCCGCGCCATGTGTAGATGGATTGGTCATCATCACCCACCACCGTAAAGCGTGCTGATGATCCGACCAGCAGCTTAACCAGCTCATACTGCGCAGTGTTGGTGTCTTGATATTCGTCCACAAGCAGATAGCGAATGCGGCGCTGCCATTTGTCGCGCACCATCTCGTTATCTTTTAGAATCTTGGCAGGCAGTACGATCAAGTCATCAAAATCCACTGCATTATACGCGCGCAGATTACGCTCATACAGCCCATACAGATGGGCGAACATCAGATCTTCTGGGTCGGACAGTGTTTGCGCAGCGTCTTCAGGCGATATCAAGTCATTCTTCCAATCAGAGATGAACTTCATCGCCTTACCAGCCAGCTCGCGACTCTCAGCGCCACTCATGTTGTCTCGCATCATCAGCTCCATCAGCAGTCGCTTAGAATCATCTGAATCCATGATGCTAAAATTCGCCTTAAGCGGTGTGTGCATGAGCTCATAACGCAAAAACTGCAAGCCAAACTGGTGAAAGGTGGACACCGTCAGTCCGCGAGTTTTTTCACTGGGTAGGAGCTTAGAGACACGCGCTTTCATCTCACGAGCCGCCTTGTTGGTGAAGGTCATCGCAGTGATGCGCTCGGCAGGCGTATTGCAGTTGGTGATTAGATGCGCGATTTTTTGGGTGATGACCGATGTCTTGCCTGAACCCGCACCCGCCAAGACGAGCAGCGGTCCTGATACATGGGCTAAGGCTTCTTGTTGGCGGGGGTTTAATTGACTCATGATGATAATAAATAAGTTAGATAAATGGGGAGTCATTATAAAGGATTTTGATAAATTGGGCAAAAGTTTGTGCTAAACTATCCTTTGATATTTTTATGGAAAATCACCATGACAACACGCCCCACACTTCTTGCCAAATCCTTATTTACTATGATGATTTTGGTCAATTCATCTTATGCCAACACCACACCACCCCAAGACAAAACCCCAAACCAATTAGAAACCCAACGCCAAGATCAAGATGAACTCAAAGCTCAAATGGAAGCTAAAATAAGAGCAGAACAACGGGCATTACAACGTGCCAAAGCCCATCATCATGGACTTGTCTCCATACAAGACCCCACCACGCACAAATACGGCTATCAAGACGCACAGGGTAACGTTGTCATCAAGCCCATTTATGATGAGATTGAAAAATTTAATGGCACTGACATGATTATTGCCAAATCAGGCTTATATGGCGTGATTGATAGAGACGGCAAAGTCATCATTGATATGGTTTATGATGACATAATAAGACAAGATTCGCATTATATCGTCAAAAAACAAGGGCTTTATGGCGTACTTGATAAAAACGGCAACGTCGTTATTGACCTGACAAATGATTAATTACATGATGTAAAGGTTATTAAAGCACATAGAAGTAAATCAGCTTATTTTGCCAAAAAACAAGGTAAATATGGCATGTATGATGACAAAGGCGAAGTCATTTTGCCCTTTGAATATGATAAACACGGCAAAATAGAGCAAGGCATTTTACCTGTCTCCAAAAATGGCAAATGGGGCATGATAAAATTTGCTACCGACCAATATCATGGCGTTGATTTTGACAAGCCTTATCATATCATGGTTGATTTTGGTTTAGATTATGATTTTATTTATGGATTTACCGATGAGCTGTCTTTGGCGGTCAAAGATGACAAATACGGCTTTATTGATAAAACGGGCAAATTGGTGATTGGGCTAGATTATGATTTTGCTTTGCCATTTTATGCACCCATTTTAAAAATCAAAGACATCACAAACCCCAGCATCAATAACGAACCCATTGCCTTTGTCGGCAAAAAGTCCGGCGAGAAAATACATCTTGGTGCAATTGATAAAACAGGCAAAACCGTCATCCCTCTCATCTATGATGACATACAATCAGACCTCTTTACTCATCTGATTATCGTCTCAAAGGACGGTGAATTTGGTGTTGTTGGGCGTACAGGCTCATCTATACTGCCTTTGGTGTATGACAACCTTAAAATCTCGCCAATGTGCTTTATGCCTTTTGACGTACTTCCAACAAATGCCAATCAACCACGCCAATGCACAATATATACCCTAAAAGACGGGGTAGAAGGCGAAGTTAATATCACCTATTAAGCCAATCCAATAAAAAACGCCAATCATCATGTTGGCGTTTTTTGTTTTTAGTGATGATTACGATAAAATTCCCATTCCTCAACGGTTGGGCCATTAGGTAATTGACACACGCCATATTGGCTACCGTCTTTGGCGATCTTAATGACGGATTTGCCGCCACGCTCCACACAGAACACGCTGGCAGGATTGGAAGCATCAGCTTTAGGTTCTTTTTTGAGTGGGTTATAATCCTTAATGGTCTGACAACCTGTCAATACCAAACACGTTGCCATCATCGACAGTGCTACTTTTTTCATCTTATGCTCCTAGGTAGTTTTAAAATTTAATTACACCACAAATTGAATGCAAATCGCCAAATATTTTGTACAAGAAACGTTATCAATAATTGCTTGATACCATCATGGCATTATTCGCTATCTTAGATAGAACAGACACCACACCGCCAGCACACCCAACAAAATACCCAGCCCGTTGATTTTTGAGATTTTTTCTCTAAAAATTACTAGACCAACCACCGCGCCAAGACAGATAACGCCAATATTCATGCCAGCAAATACCAACGTCGGGTCATCTTTATAGACTTGATGCGCCTTGATATAAAATAGGATATTCGCAAAATTCAGCGCGCCCAACAGCACACCACTGGCTAGGCTTTTTGGCTGCCATTTGGTTCTGTTCATCACCAGATAAATAAAGAGCAACACAAACGCCAACACAAAGCTTACAAGCAGCGTATCAGGAAACGCACTGCCCAGCTTTGCCATCTGCTTGAACAGAATATCAATCACGCCATAACCCAGCCACACCCCGCCCAGAATGGCGGCGGCGCGCTTAAAATCGGTCGTATCGGATACTTTGGCATCGGTCTGATGGGCAGGCTTATAGGTCAAAGCGATGAGCGATGAGAATGCCAATATAAGACCTGCGCCCTTCGCCAGCGTCAAATCCTCCTCAAAGATCGTAAATGACGCCAAGATCGGCAAAAACAACGCCAAACGTTGCGCTACGTCCGACTTGGCGATACCCACCATCTGCACTGCTTTTGCCATGATGATAAATACGCTGGGCAGTAGCACACCCAAGGCAACAAAAATAAATGCGCCATTTGCCATGATTTGGCTAACATCAAAGCTTGGCTTTAATAGATAAATACATAAAATAATGGCGGTGATGTAGTTAATTAAGATCGCCTGAGCGACATCGATGCCACGACTGCGCGTCATTTTTAGGAATATAGATACCAGCACGCTGGCACTGATGGCAAGAAGCAGATAACTCATACCAATCTGGCACTCGCCAATTCCGTCAATTGATACAACGCATGGCGGTATTTATTATCAGGAAGCTTGGCAAGCGCCTCTTGAGAGTGCTTCGTCTCTTCTAATGCGCGCGCCTTACAATAGTCTAGCGCCCCAGACGATCTGACCAGATCAATCAGCTCATCAGCGTTATCCACCTTGCCTGTTTGGACAGCGATTCTTAGCTTGTCATAGTCGGGAGAGGTGGTCGATTTTAAGATTTCTAAGGATTTAATAATCGGCAAAGTCGGCTTACCTTCGGCTAGGTCATCGCCCAGATTTTTGCCCATCGTTTGACTGTCGCCCATAAAGTCTAACACGTCATCAATCATCTGAAAGGCATTACCAAAATGCTGCCCAAAATCGGACAAATTGGCAAGAAGCTCCTTATCATCATGTTTGCCATGAAGCAGAGCCGAACCCACACACGCCATCATAAAAAGCCGTGAAGTCTTGCCATCAATGATTTGTAGGTAGTCGCTTTCGGTCGTCTCAATGTTGTGTTGGTGTTGTAGCTGTAACACTTCGCCTTCGGCAATGTCGCACGTTCCGTCCGAGAACAGCTTTAATAACGTCATGTCGCCAAAACCCGTCAAAAGGTTAAACGAACGTGCGATAAGATAGTCGCCCACCAGCACAGCCGTGGCGTTGTTCCAAGTGGCGTTGGCGGTCGGTCGCCCCCGTCTCATGCCAGACTCGTCAATCACGTCATCATGCACGAGCGTGGCGGTGTGGAGCATTTCGGTAATCGCCCCAAGTTCTAGGCTTGGCTGATACTGCTCGTCCTTTATCATGCGTGAGATAAGCAAGGTCATCAAAGGTCGCATACGCTTGCCACCTGCGTTGATGACGTGGTCGGATACTTTCATGATGAGCTGAACCTTGGAATTTAGCGAGCCAAAAACTTGCTTGTCCATGACGGCAAAATCATCGGCAACAACGGATAAAATCTCAGAATAGGTGGGCGTGGTCATGTTATTTTTCTCAAAAAATCAACAGTAAACAAAATCCATTTATCATACCACAGCCAATGCATTTACTCAAAGACAAATCAACCGTAGGGACGAAACCGATCAGTTTTATTA
>OERH01000173.1_pt1 | contig 12660 bp, 10 predicted proteins | sample 1539931 | NCBI WGS metagenome assembly OERH01 (sample SAMEA3891233, study PRJEB23780) | metagenome | biome: terrestrial biome; feature: animal house; material: water of meat washing | place: Italy | collected 2015-05-12
GCTCTTCAATGTATGTCTGAATCGGTTCAAGCCAGTAACGGCGATTCGAGGCGTTGATGGCATATTCAGCGGTGGTTTCGCCGATGCGCACGTTATCATTGATCAGGATATAGGTCTGTGTCATGGGATCAAAGCTAAACATGGCAACGCCCTTGCCAAAGGTAACCGCAAGCATGGTGGATGTGCCATAGATGAAGTAGCCGGCCGCGACTTGGTTTTCACCTTTTTGCAGGAAATCGGCTTCGGTGGCTTTTTGACCTTGACTGTGATAAGGCAAAATAGAAAAAATCGTCCCCACTGTCATGTTGATGTCAATGTTAGATGAGCCGTCAAGCGGGTCAAAGGTAACCAGCAGCGCGCCGTCATCATTGGCAGGGCTGATCTCGTCAAGCTCTTCTGAGGCGACGCCTGCGCAGTTGGGGTTATGGATTAGGGCGTTTAGCAGTAGGTCGTTAGAGATGACGTCCAGCTTTTTTTGGGCTTCGCCTTGTACGTTTTGACCACCTGCCTCGCCATGAATGCCTGCCAATGCCCCCTTGTCAAGCAGATGGCTGATTGCCACGCTGGCGGTAGCAAGTGTCGTCATGGTGCTGGCAAGAGCAGGCGTGGTGTGCGATTCTAGATATTGGGCTAGGGTGGTCTGTGACATGATTTTTCCTTAATAATGATGATAAATATGATGCGAAATATTCTATCATGAAACGCCCCAAATTTCATGTTGCAAATGAGCAATATTTGAATGCTAAGTAAGATTGATTCGTGAAATTTACATTGCTGTTTGGGATGGAATTTTGATAAAATAACTTAATTTGTTTTTAATTCGCCAAAGACCACGCAGCTAAGGAAAATCCATGACTGACATCACCGCCCGCCTAAACCAAACCCTTGCCCGTCCACAGCTTACCCCCAATGACGACACCGCCATTCGCCATTTTATCGGCGTGGAGGGGCTGACACGCCCACAGCTTGAAGGGATTATTGATAAGGCGATGAGTTATTTTGATGATAATGGACGGCTTATTAACACTGACGAGCTGTCGGGCAAGACGGTGATGAATCTGTTTTTTGAAAATTCCACTCGCACCCGCACGACCTTTGAGGCGGCTCAAAAACGCCTTGGGGCGAACGTGCTAAATCTTGACATCGCCAAATCCTCCACTTCCAAAGGCGAGACTTTGCGTGATACGCTGTGGAACTTGGAGGCGATGAGTGCTGATATGTTTGTGGTGCGTCATTCATCAAGTGGGGCGGCTCATTTTATGGCAACCGAAGTTACCCCAAATGTGGCAATCATCAACGCAGGGGACGGCTGGCACGCCCACCCCACCCAAGCCATGCTGGATATGCTCACGATTTACCGTGAGGCGGACAAGCCCTTTGATGAGCTGTCTGTGGCGATTGTCGGCGACATCAAGCACAGCCGTGTGGCTCGCTCGGACATCTCGGCGTTGACGACTTTGGGGGTGCGTGATATTCGTGTAATTGCACCTAAGACCCTTTTGCCAAAAGGTATTGAGCGGTATAACGTCTCGGTATTTGAGAACATTGATAAAGGCGTGGCTGACGTTGATGTGATTATCGGCTTGCGTATCCAAAATGAACGTATCGGCTCGCCCCTGTTGCCGTCCACGTCTGAGTATTACAAGATGTATGGCATTACCGAGGCTCGTGTAAAACTTGCCAAACCAAATGCTCTGGTCATGCACCCTGGCCCCATGAACCGTGGCGTGGAGATAGCGTCTGGCGTGGCGGACGGCAGTCAATCGGTGATTTTAAAGCAGGTCAATAACGGTATTGCGGTGCGTATGGCGGTCATGGCAATGGCAATGGCGGGGCAGGAATTGGTGAGAGCTGCCAGCTAACCGTTCATAGAATAGCTACGCTGAATGGACTTTAGTTGGATGGTGTAGCTATATTTTAGAATTTAAAATATATTGGCGAGATTTAAAAATTAGGAAAAAACATGAAAAACCTACTTCCCCCCACTTGGCAATCGCTAAACCTAGATACAGACGGCAAATGGCTGATACCGCCCATTGTGGATTTGTGCGGACGTTTGCGTGAACCAGGGCATCAGTCGCATGGCACGCTATCAAGCGAAGGTAACTCGGCTCGCATGAACGGCATTTTGCACGTTGTCTTACCGCCTGACACCAGCCCTGTGTTAGAAAATGGCTCACTATTAAAGGGCTTAAAACAAAAAGCATGGGTGGACGGGGGTATTCATCTGCACATTTTGGGGGCATTGACCGCAGGGCTTGACGGCAAACAACCTGCCAACCTTGCAGGGCTAAAACAAGGCGGTGCGGTTGGCGTAACCAATGCAACCAAAGGTTTTGAAAACGATCTAGTCATGCTCCGCACGCTAGAATATGCGTCCACCTTTGACTTGAAAGTGTTTTTTTATCCTGACGAGCCAAGCCTGTCGGCAGGGGGCGTGGCTCATGACGGCTATATTGCGTCTTTTCATGGCTTGCAGGGCATTCCGTGGCTTGCCGAGACCATTGCCTTATCTAAGCAAATCCTGATGGTAGAAGAAACAGGGTTGTCCGCTCATTTTAGCCAAATCACCTGCCGTACGTCTGTGGAGCTGATCCGCTGGGCAAAACAAAAGGGCTTGCCGATTACTTGCGATGTCGCCATGCACCAGTTGCACCTGACCGATGACGACATTGAAGGATATAACGCCCATGCTTTTGTCCTGCCCCCACTTCGCTCCAATACCGACCAACAAGCCCTTATCAAGGGACTGCAAGACGGCACGATTGATGCGATTTGCTCGCATCATGAGCCACTATCAAGCAGTAGCAAACAAGCCCCCTTTGCCGAGAGTACAGCAGGGATTAGTAACTTTGATACTTTTGTGTCATTGGGTTGTAAGCTCGTGGCGGACGGTATTTTGACCGCCGAACAGCTTGTGGAGAAAATCTGCCCCAACCCTGCTAAAATCGCAGGGATTACAGATTATAAAACCATTGGCGGGGCGGTGCTGATTGACCCAAATCAGTCATGGACGGTAGGTAAAGACACCATGCTGTCAGCAGGCAAAAACACGCCATTTTTGGGGCAGGTATTGACGGGTAAGGTAGAGCAGGTATTTTTTGACTGAATCCTACCTAATCATAATAAAGCCCGCCAATTTTTAGGCGGGCTTTGTTATTGGTGCATGGGCATTTATTTTAGGCCGTCTTTGACGTCATTGGCGACTTTCTTGCTTTTGCCAAACAGATGGTAAGCTTTTTTGAGTAGGCGAATGACTTGGGTCAGGCGACTTTCTGTGAAGGCTGCTTTGCCATCTGGGATGATGACCGATTCGCCATTTTCATTAATTTCACGGCGGGCGGTTTCTTTGAACCCATCCACATCGCTCTTATCTTTGGCGTCTTCATCGGTGATGCGTACGATTTCTTCTTTTTTGCGGACGGGTGCGCTGTCAAACAGTTCAGACAGTCGCATGTCAAGTTCGCCTTTGGCAGTACGTTCGATCTTGGTAAGGTTTTTGTAGATTTCAACGAACCAAGGGTCGTAGTCTGCTGCTTTTAGGGCGTCAAGCTCGTCTTTGATGGGGAGTGGGTAGGGCAGGGTTTTGTAGAATTGCCACAGGCTCATGCTGCTAAGATCTGTCTGCAGTAGGTATTCATCATCCTTGGTGCGGGTGATGAGTTTGGCATCGATCAGCTGATCAAGGTAGAGACTCCATTTTGGCAGCTCTTTACGTCCGAGCACCTGACGAAGGTCGTGCTCGCTGACGGTTTTGCCTTCTTGGTAGCGCTTATAGGTTAGGTTAAGCATGTCAAGCAGGCTTAATAGAGGATGACGTACAGGTACTTCTTTGGTGTCAAAAATCGTCAGCGTGTAGCTAATCTCCACGCCCAATAGAATGATGTTCCAAGACAAGAAAATCCATAATAGAAAAATAGGCAAGGCGGCAAACGCACCATAAATCGCTTCATAGCTGGTGAAGTTAGACATGACGGAGCCAAATACCGCCTTTAGAATTTCAAATAAAATGGCAGAGACTACACCTGCGATGGCGGCATTCTTAAAGGGTACTTGAACTTTTGGGATGAACCAATACATCCCAATAAAGCCTGCAATCGTAAACAGCACAGAAATCACATACGCCCAGATCGACCAATCAATCCCATAACCTGCAATCTGACGATTCAAAAAATCCACACTCTGAATTGCGCTCGATGCACCGAAGGCCACGCCAAGAACGATGGGTCCTAGCGTGATCAGTGCCCAATAACGAATGATGCTAGAAGCACCACCGGAGCGTTCTTTGACACGCCAGATTTTATTAAATGCGGTCTCGATGGTCATCAAGGTCATCATCGTAGTGACGAATAAACCGATCACACCCACCACGCCAAGGTTGCTGGATTTTTGGGCGAAGCTGTCAAAATATTGGCTGATTTGCTCGCTTGATGACGGCATGAGATTGTTGTAGATGACTGACTGTAACTGTTCGCGCATGTCGGACAGCGCAGGCACGCTAGAGAACACCACCAAGATCACCGTCAAGATCGGCACTAAGGACAATAATGTGGTGTAGGTTAGGCTGGCGGCTTTTTGTTGGCATTCATCTTCAATAAAGTGACGCACCAAAAGGCGTAAATACATGAACCATCCATGATGGGCAAAAGGCAATTTATTTAAAAAATTCGTCATAATCTAAGCTAATCATCCAATAAAATTCATGAATCTTAGTGTAACAAATATCACGCATTTTTAAAGTGTTTTTGGCGAAAAAATAGATAAAATTAAGCAAGTGTAAAAATTTGATGCGTGGATTTTGCTAAAATTAAGCTATAATGTTCAAGATTAAATAACCCAAAAGACAAGCCATGACCGATTCATACATCCTGGTGTTATACGACACCAACCATAACCGCACCAAAGAACTCGCCTATGCCATCGCAGAGGGGGTCATGAATACTGGTACAGCGGTTAAGATACGCTGCGTGCCTAAGGTATCAAGTGTCACCGAGCAGGTGGCATCTGCCATTCCTGACGAGGGTGATTTATATTGTACGGCTGAGGAGCTCTCGAGCTGTGCAGGTTTGGCGGTTGGTAGCCCGACGCACTTTGGTAACATGTCTGCCAACATGAAGTATTTTTGGGATAATACGGTGACGTCGTGGTTGGCGGGTGATCTGCAGGGTAAGCCTGCTTGTGTGTTCACCAGCAGCGGCACCATGCACGGAGGCAATGAGGCGACCTTATTAACCATGATGATGCCGCTTCTGCATCATGGCATGATTCTGGTGGGGCTGCCTTATGCGCACGCGGAACTTAATCGCACCAATCGCGGCGGTACGCCTTATGGGGTGAGTAGTGTTGCAGGCGCGACGCATGAATTTGCCATGACAGCAGATGAGCGAGCGCTTGCCATCGCTCAGGGCGTACGTCTTGCCAATATCGCCAAAAAATTAGCCAATTAATAAAACACACTCATGAAAAAACCATTTGTTCAAAAACCCATCCATCCGATCCATCAACGCCTAAAGCTGTGCTGGTGGCTGTGGGTGGTGCTTGCTATCATCATTTACCCGCTGTCTATCATGATGCTAACAGATGCCAATGTCGTGAATGGCGTGGTTGTGCAGATTCTGGCGATGTTGCCTGCGTTATTATTTACGCCTGCCATCATGCGCGGTAATTCGCCTTATGTGCTGATTTTTGCCAGTATTGTCACGTTGGTATATCTAGGCGTGGCAGGCGTGCTTGCGCTGATTCGCTATTATGAAGGGGTGGGCGCTGGCATCTGGGCGATGCGATTGGTGGAGTTTATTGTCTTATTATTTATCAATTATTATCTGTTCATTCTACTAAAACGCCTACCGCCGATGCACAAACAATCTTAGGTAGGCATTACATAAAAACACCAGGGCGATAACCCTGCTGTTTTTATTATGAGCCAATCTGTCGAATTAGTTCGCTTTCGTCAGCTCCATAGAGATGGTCTTACCGTCATTAGTCTGGCTGACTTTGACGGGTAGGTAGTTTAGACTAGGCGCTAACCAAAAACTCGTCGCACGACCACGATCGTCATGCACTCGGTCAATACGAACCACGTCATAAGTGCCTGCAGGGACGGTCAGCTTGCTCGTGCCTGAGCGTTTGAAATTGGCAGTATTGATGCTGGTTTTGCGCACCAGATGGTAGTTGCCAGAGAATCTGCCGTTAATCAATTCTTGGCGGATTTGAGCTTCTAGGCTTAGGTCATCATAGGCCTGAGAGCTCATTTTTAGGGTGGTCGATTTGCCTTTATAGGTTGATACAGCTGTCTTGGCAGAGTTATTAAATTTGATGCTGTGTGTGTTGCCCACGCCAAACAGACGCACAGACATCGATGAGCTCGATGGTAGAATTCTGCCGCCTGACAGACTAAACTTGGACGACTGATCGACACTTGCGATGCGAGCAGCCGAAGCCTTTACGGTGTAGTTGTAGCTATTGCCCGACTTGGTTAGGATGCGAGTCGCTGTGCCTGATCTGCCATCCGCCTTCACAGCATAGGTGGCGGTGTAACCTGGTAGATCGGCCGCTTGTGCGCTGGTACCGATGAGTGCGCCTGCTGCCAATACGCTGGCACCGATGGCGATTTTGGTTTTATTGATCATTGTTGTGTTCATTGTAGTGCCTTTATAAATTTAACAAGTTGATGTGCCTATAATGGATAAATTTTGTTACATTTTCAAGGCTTTGAACGCATCTCTTTGTTGGCTTTGGGTTAAGATTGGGATAAATGCGTAAATTTTTGAGGATTATTTTCCCCTAAAATCACCCCTTTGCCATCACAATATCAAAAGATTGCCCGATTATGATGAAATTTGCCGCAGTTTTTATAAAAATTTTAATGAATTGTGGCGAATTATCTTGAAAAATTTTCTCATGAACACCATTTTTAAGCGTGAGCCTGTTAAAGGCTAGTTTTATATATTAATTAACGTAACACGGAGAAATTTATGTCAATTCGTCCTCTACATGATCGTATTGTGGTACGCCGTACCGAAGAAGAACAAAAAACCGCAGGCGGAATCCTGCTGCCAGGCTCTGCCCAAGAAAAACCACAACAAGGCGAAATCATCGCTGTGGGTAATGGTCAAGTGACTGACAATGGCGTACGCCCACTGGATGTGAAAGTTGGTGACAAGGTTCTATTTGGTCAATACGCAGGTCAAACCGTCAAAGTGGACGGCGAAGAGTTGCTGATTATGAAAGAATCTGACGTATTGGGTGTATTGGAATAAGCCAGACCCATCCTAAATTACATTAAATCATATTAAAAAGAGAGAATAAACATGGCAAAAGCCGTAAGTTTTGGCACAACCGCCCGCGAAAAAATGATTGATGGCGTAAACATCCTAGCGAACGCTGTTAAAGTTACCCTAGGCCCAAAAGGTCGTAACGTAGTCATCGATAAGTCATTCGGCGCGCCAACTATCACTAAAGACGGTGTGAGCGTGGCAAAAGAGATTGAGCTTGAAGACAAATTTGAAAACATGGGTGCTCAGCTTGTCCGTGAAGTAGCTTCAAAAACCAATGACGTAGCAGGGGACGGCACAACGACTGCCACCGTACTTGCCCAAGCTATCCTAACCGAGGGCATGAAAACTGTCGCTGCTGGCATGAACCCTATGGATTTAAAACGTGGCATTGACAAGGCAACCCGTGTTGCCGTTGAGCAAATCCACGCTCTATCTACCCCTGCCGATGACTTTAAAGCGATTGCTCAGGTGGGTTCAATTTCAGCCAACTCTGATACTAAGATTGGCGAGCTAATCAGTGAGGCCATGAAAACCGTGGGCAAGCAAGGTGTGATTACCGTAGAAGAGGGTTCAGGCTTTGAAGACACCCTGGAAGTGGTTGAAGGCATGCAGTTTGACCGTGGCTATATCAGCCCCTACTTTGCTAATAAGCAAGACAGCTTAACCTGCGAATTTGACAATCCTTTTATCCTACTTGTGGACAAAAAGATTGCCAATATCCGTGAGATTGTGCCACTGCTAGAACAAGTCATGCAAACGAGCCGTCCGCTACTTATCATCGCCGAAGACGTAGAAAATGAAGCGTTGGCGACTTTGGTGGTAAACAACTTGCGTGGCGGTCTAAAAACCTGTGCCGTTAAAGCCCCTGGTTTTGGCGACAGACGTAAAGCCATGCTCCAAGACATTGCCATTTTGACAGGTGGTATCGTGATTTCAGAAGAAGTGGGCCTGTCTCTTGAAACTGCCACACTTGAACACCTAGGCACAGCTAAGAAAACCACCGTTGGCAAAGAAAACACCGTGATTGTGGACGGAGCAGGCGACAAGGCTCAAATTGACAGCCGTGTTGAGTCTATCAAACGTCAAATCGAAGAATCCACGTCTGACTACGACAAAGAAAAACTGCAAGAACGTGTTGCAAAACTCTCTGGCGGTGTGGCGGTCATCAAAGTCGGTGCTGCCACCGAAACCGAAATGAAAGAGAAAAAAGACCGTGTTGATGACGCTCTACACGCCACCCGTGCGGCAGTAGAAGAAGGCATCGTACCAGGGGGCGGTGTTGCCCTAGTGCGTGCGTTGTCTGCATTGGCTGAACTCAAAGGCGACAATGACGACCAAAACGCAGGCATCAATATCCTACGCCGTGCCATGGAAGCCCCACTTCGCCAAATCGTAACCAACGCTGGCGATGAAGCGTCTGTGATTGTCAATGAAGTCAAAAACGGCTCTGGCAACTACGGCTACAACGCTGCCACAGGTCAGTATGGCGATATGCTAGAAATGGGTATCCTTGACCCTGCCAAGGTAACTCGCTCTGCCCTAGAACACGCCGCCAGCGTGGCAGGACTGATGCTCACCACCGAAGTGATGATTACCGACAAACCTGCCCCAGAAGCCCCTAATATGGGTGCTGGCATGGGCGGTATGGGTGGCATGGGCGGAATGATGTAATCGCCTAGCTACTGGTTATCCAAAAAAATCCTGTCATTATGGCAGGATTTTTTATTAAGATGAATTTATGATAATGAGGTTAAGATTAATCCATATCAAAGACCTTGCCACGGTTCATAATCCCATTAGGGTCAAATACCGCTTTGACCGCTTTCATGTATTCAATCTCCACAGGCGAGCGGGTATAGTCTAGGTACGGCTTTTTGGTCATGCCCACACCATGCTCAGCAGAGATTGAGCCTTTGTATTTTTTGACGGTTTCAAAGACGTATGTGTTCACCGTCTCGCATTTTTGGTAGAATTCATCATCAGACAGATCGTCAGATTTGCTGATGTTCAAATGTAGGTTGCCATCGCCAATATGACCCACCCAGTTCACTTCAAAGTTAGGATAGTTCTCACGAATCACGGTCTCGATGTCGTTAATAAAATCATCCAAGTGGCTGATCAACACCGAGATGTCATTGGTGTATGACGTCTTGGCCAAAATCGCCTCAGGGATGGTCTCACGCAGCTTCCATAATTCATGAAGCTGTCCGACGCTCTGACTCATCACGCCATCGGTCGCGATGCCCATGTCGCAGGCTGCCATGTAGGCATTCATGGCGACATCCATCACGTCATCAGAGATCGCCTCGAATTCAAGCAGTACATAAAAGGCGCTGTCTTGCTCAAAGGGGAATTTGACATGACCTGCTGCGACGGATTTGCCTAAGGCTTGATGATTAAAAAACTCAAAAGCCGTCAGCGTTAGAGCTTTGTTAAAATGATTCAACAGCCTCACCACCGACCCAAAATCAGGCACGCCCAATACCATCGCCGTCAAATTCACAGGCTGCTTCTCAAGCTTAATCAATGCACGAGTTACAAACCCTAAAGTGCCCTCTGCCCCGATGAATAGATGACGAAAATCGTACCCTGTGGCATTCTTTAACATACCACCGTTTAATTCTAAAACATCACCTTTGCCAGTAACGACAGTTAATCCTAGTATTTGATTTCTTGTCATGCCATAACGAATGACTTTAATACCACCAGCATTGGTACCAATATTACCACCAATCTGACTTGACCCCGATGAAGCAAAGTCTACGGCATAGTATAAGTTCTTAGATTCAGCAAATTCTTGTAAAGCCTTAGTCACCACACCAGCTTCTACTTCTACCATACGATCAGCTTCATAAAACGTGCCAATGGCATTCATCTTATCAAAACTTACCACCACCTCACCATTACTGGCAACAGCACCTGCTGACAATCCTGTACGCCCACCACTAGGCACTAAGCACACTTGATGCTCATTAGCAAGCCTTACAATCTTAGCCACTTCCTCTGTCGTCTTAGGAAACAACACCGCACTTGGTGCAGGCGCAAAATGCTTCGTCCAGTCCTTGCCCCAGTTGTCTAGGCTGTCGGGGTCGGTTTTGATTTGGGTGTTGTCAAGAATCGCATCTTGGCGTAGCTGCTCTAGAAATGGCGTGATATTCATGGTTGCTCAACATTAAAATCAATAAAAATAGAGCCCCTATTATAGCAGAAAACAGGGATTGGTCGGCGAAAATTCATCAAGAAAACAAACATTTTTATGCAAATTAAGCACGAAGCCAAAAGAAAAAAAGCCAGTCATGATAGACTGGCTTTTTTAGAATATTGGCACTCCATAGGGGATTCGAACCCCTGTTACCGCCGTGAAAGGGCGGTGTCCTAGGCCTCTAGACGAATGGAGCGCAAGTAGAAAGTTTTGCAACTTCAAGAATGTAAGATAAATGCCTAGGTGCTTACATTCAAAACCTTAATCAATTTTTGGTGGAGCTAAGCGGAGTCGAACCGCTGACCCCTTGCATGCCATGCAAGTGCTCTACCAACTGAGCTATAGCCCCTTTGTTAAGGTGGGCGTATTATATAAAAGACCCTAAGCCTTGTCAAATAGTTTTTAAAATAAGATTTAAAAAAACCGATAACTTATTGAAAATTATCGGTTTTTAATTAGCTTATTCTTGATTTAAAAAGTTTGGCAAAGCCTTATTTGTCTCTTCCAATTTTTTGAGTTTCTTTTTACCAAGTCCGCCCAAAACTTCACAGGCATGGCGTAGTCGTGATAAAGTCATGTCTGCCCCGATGACGTACATGGAGTTCATCACAGGCGTGCTAGACGTTGAGCCTGCAATCGCCACAAAAAACGGTTGCATAAAGTCTTTTAATTTAATCTCAAAATGCCCTGCCAAGCCTTTTAGGGTTTGATAAATGTTATTCTCGCTCCACTCGGGCAAGGCTTCTAGTTGCCATGTGGCAAGGTAGAGAATATCCAAAAGTTTGTCATTATCCAGCGTTTTATGAGCAAAATCGTCTGGGGTAACATTTGGCAAATTTTGAAAATAAAATCCTGCCCAATTTACCGCATCGGACAACACGTTAATGCGTGGTTGAATGGCTTTGGCAATGGCGGTTAGCTTGTCATCATCGTTTGCCCATGCCAAAATCTTCGCCTTTAACTCGTCCGCACTCATCGCACGCAGGTATTCGCCATTTAGCCAGTAGAGTTTTTCAATATCAAACACAGGGCCGCCAAGCGACACACGCTTAATATCAAAGCTCTCAATCATCTCATCTAGGCTAAATTTCTCGGCTTCATTTGGCAAGCTATACCCCATACGCCCCAAGTAGTTAATCAAGGCCTCGGGTAGCACGCCTGCGTCCTTATAATAGGTGATTGACGTGGGGTTTTTGCGTTTTGAGAGCTTGGATTTGTCGGGGTTACGCAGTAGGGGCATGTGGCACAATACAGGCATTTCCCAACCAAAATACTCGTACAAAAGTTTGTGTTTGGGGGCGGAGTTGATCCACTCTTCGCCACGAATGACATGGCTGATTTGCATTAAATGGTCGTCCACGACATTGGCAAGATGATAGGTCGGTAAGCCGTCTGTTTTTAGTAGAACCTGCATATCAACTGTTTCCCAAGGAATGCTAATCTCGCCACGAAGCAGGTCGTGAATCACGCATTCGCCTTCTGTCGGCACACGCATACGAATGACAAAGGGCTTACCACTCTCGGCAAGTTTATCGCTCTCTTCACGGCTAAGATTGGCATAACGTCCGTCATAACGCACGGGCAAGCCTTGGGCTTCTTGCTCTTTACGCATTTGGTCTAGCTCGTCTGTCGTGCAAAAACAGCGAAAGGCATGACCTTTGTCAAGGAGTTCTTGGGCGTATTTTTTGTAAATCTCGGAACGCTCGGACTGGCGATAGGGGGCGAACTGTCCGCCCACGTCAGGGCCTTCACTCCATGTCAGACCCGCCCATTTTAGGGCATTTAAAATCATCTGTTCAGACTGCGCGGTAGAGCGGACTTGGTCGGTGTCTTCAATGCGTAGGATAAACTCGCCCCCTTGTGATTTGGCAAAAACCATATTAAACAAGGCGATATAAGCCGTGCCAACGTGCGGAAAGCCAGTTGGGGATGGAGCGATACGGGTGCGAATGGGTTTGGTGGTTTGAGTACTCATGAATTGCTCGTTATTGAATCTTATGTGAAATTAAATCTAAAGTGAATGATATAAAAGCATAAATCTGTGACTATGATACCAAAATGTGCTTGATTTTTGTAGTGGAAAGTGCGCAGGGCTTTAAGATTTTGGCAACAATTACCACACAAAAACGGATTGGATTATCAAAAAATCCTTGATAGAATAAGTAGTTAAATATTTTTTAT
>OERH01000175.1_pt1 | contig 12514 bp, 18 predicted proteins | sample 1539931 | NCBI WGS metagenome assembly OERH01 (sample SAMEA3891233, study PRJEB23780) | metagenome | biome: terrestrial biome; feature: animal house; material: water of meat washing | place: Italy | collected 2015-05-12
AAAACACCGAAAGAGATAATTGAAAGGGGTGTTGCATTGACAGATTGAATCTACAGTAGCCTTTTTTAATATCGTATTTTGTTCCTCCAGGCGGCGAACCTGCTTTTCCAGTTCGCGGATACGTTGCTGGTCTGGAGTAATAGGTGTGGCGGAGGGCGCAATCCCCTGACGCTCTCGCCTGAGCTGGCGCACCCAACTCTCAAGCGTGGTAGAACCGACATTCATCGCTTCACTGGCTTGTCGATATGAGTAGCCCTTATCAACAATTAGCTGTGCACATTCCAGCCTGAATTCAGGGGTGAAAGTACGTTTGGTTTTCTTGTTCATTAAGTCACCTGTTTTGTGTTGTGGTGAGGATATCACCTTTAATCAGGTGGCCAAATTTACTGTGCCACTACAATGTGCATGCAAGAGTGCCCACCGATATCACCCCTGCAGCGTATCGGTGAACTGTATGCCATCGAGGCAGAAGTCCGGGGATGTACAGCAGAACAGAGTCTGGCGGCAAGAAAAGCCAGAGCTGCGCCACTGATGCAGTCACTGTATGACTGGATACAGACTCAGATGAAAACACTGTCGCGTCACTCGGATACGGCAAAAGCGTTCGCATACCTGCTGTTACAGTACCTGATTCGGCAAGGCAACGAGAGATGAGTTCGGGGTCGAGGTAATCCCCCAGAGAAGTCAGTGGGTTACGCAGAGAATCGTAACGGGATACCAGATCAAGGGCCTGTCCCATGTGCATAAAAAATCCGGAAACGAGTGAGCGTTTCCGGATTCTTACACAGCCACTGGATCGGTCAACTGATCCTTAACTGATCGGCATTACGGCTATACCGGAGGTATATTTATTCAGCGCAGAAAAGGTTAATAACCAATTATTTCTCGCACATACTTCAAATGTAGCAGTGCCCGTTGCAAGGCATTGTCTGCATTTCCTGCACGAATCGCCTCAATAATTGCTTTATGCTGTTGATTAAGTTTGATAAGTACATTCTTATCGCCGGAACGTTTATCCAGCCCAGCATAAGGTATATTGACACGCTGCTCCCAAAGCATCCGTGACATATCTAACAACACCCTATTATGGCTGGCTTCAGAAATGGTCAGATGAAACTGCTTATCAAGCATATAAAATTCAGCCACATTATTTTCATGAATGGAATTTTCCATTCGGAAATGGAGTAACTCAATTTTATTAATTATTGTTTCATTATTAGCCAGTGCTGCAAGTCGGGCACAATGACTATCAACTAAATCACGGACATAAAGAATTTCTTCGATAGTGTAATCGACTGGAGAGTGTTTATTATCACTGACAATAATCCCATTACCAGACTGAATAATAATCCAGCCAGATATCTCAAGAACAATAAGAGCTTCTCTCAGCGATGAACGACTAACTCCCAGTTGTTTCGCCAGCTCACGCTCTGGAGGTAAAAAACTACCTGGCGGAAAGACATTATCATTGATGAGCTTAATAATAAGATTCGCTATCTTTTGATAGAGCCTTTCCTGTTTAATTTCTGGAATTAACATGTGCCTCCCGCTCGCTTTTATCGTTAGTTATCTGACGAATTATCATATCATACTTGGTTCGGATCTACTGGTTTCGCGTGACAATGACGAAAAATCAGCAGTTTGTCATCAGTAGCAGAAAGACGTCTATCCGGTTTCGATCCTGACTTTTGGCGTAATAAAACGCCCTCCCTTTCTATCAATAGGTTATAGTCAGGATAAAAATCATATTCGTCGACGCCAATATTGTCCGTGACCGAAAACCTTTCACTGACTAAGGCTTGGATACGCAAACCAGCCATTTTGTTACGTAGATTTTCGAGAATGATTTTAGCGTGTGATAATTCTGTTTCGACAAACAAAATAATAAATCCTTCGGCACCATAGAGGAAAACATAAGCACTGATGAGAATATGCTCACAAATCATCGAAGAGAAATTTTTCTGTGTATTACCCTCGGAATTATGTCTATAACGATTATTAATTTTCTTGAGGATAATCAATATCCAGCATGGCAAGGGAGAATTGTTTACGTGAGTGCAACGCGATAGAGATTTTCCGCCGCATAATCGTCAGAATAAAGCGTCGATTTAATAGTTATGTAAGAGAATCTTTACCGTTTCCATGAATGTACCTAAGGTCATTAGTTCTTTTCTGACAGCTTCCGGAAAATTTTTATGTAGAGCAGAAGGCGTAACAAGTCTATCCTCCCTCCGCTTCTTTCATTTTCTGGTATTGTGCCGGGGATACGCGTGGCAATTTCCGTGGCCATGGGGGGGCATCTTACTATACCTACGCTGAAGCGTGTGAAGGTCAGGGTATGATGACATGGTTAAATACTCACGGCCACTGCCTGACCTACTTGAGCAACGTACCGAAGCTGCTCAGCCCCGATAAACTAAGAAGCGCAGCGCTATGTTCCTGTCATCCACGACAGTAACCAGGCCCTGCAGAGTACTATGGTACGGTTATCATACCGGTTCACCCACGCAAACCAAAAGCACAAAAAACGGTGTTTTCACCGTTGAAAGATAGCTGCTTGCCCGTATCCATAATGAAACCTTCCATGCACTCAGGACGTTGAATGGTAAGCATCCGGTGAACTCGCATTGCCGGCCGTTGTGAACCACGCCATTCTGCAGGTTCTTCCTTTATATGCAAAAGAGAGAAAACTGATGGCAAAAAAATGACCCCGGCGCAGCGACGCCAGCACTACGACGCCTGGCGCGTCAGCGGCATGTCCCGGACCGCGTATGCCCGGCAACACGGCATCAACAACAAAACTTTCTGGCATCTCTGCCGCGCCTTCTCCGCTGACGACGCCCGTGGCCCCGCTCCGGCTGATAACAGACCAGCCATCCTGCCGGTCACCCTCTCCGTCAGTGACACTGCCACCCTGAAACTTCAGTGCGCCTGCGTCACCGCCTCTCCGGCCGGCATCGCCGCCATCATCCGGGAGCTTAACCTGTGCTGAGCCCTCATTCCCTCTGGCTCGTCCGCGAGCCTGCTGACATACGCGCCGGCATCGACTCCCTGACGCGACTCGCCACTCAGGCCGCCGGGCATCCGCCCCGGGAAGGCGAAGCCTTCCTCTTCACCGGGAAAAAACGCACCCGCATGAAACTCCTGATGTGGGACCGCCACGGCGTCTGGCTCTGCACCCGCCGCCTGCACCAGGGCGCCTTCCGCTGGCCCCGCGACGGCGACACCACCTGGTCGCTCACGGCGGAACAGTTCGCCTGGCTTACCGCCGGCGTTGACTGGCTGCGTCTCTCTGCCAGCCCCCTGCAGAGGTGGACTGAATAACCTCCTGTGCCAGAATCATAATACGGGCAGCTTCTTATCAGGATGTTCCCGCCCGCCTCTGTCATCATGGCTGCATGACAGATGACATCCTGAACACCACACAAAACCCCGATGAACTGCGCCGTCTGGCAACAGCGCTGCTGACGGCACAGGCATGCGAATATGAGCAGCGCCTTCATAACCTGAATACCGTCAACACCACGCTGGAACAGCGCCTCCATAACCTGAATACCGTCACCACCACGCTGGAACAGCGTATCCATGACCTTAATGCCGCCATGCAGGCAGAAAAAACCGCATATGAACAGCGCATCCGGGAGCTGGAGGAGGCCCTGAAGCTGGCCCACCAGTGGCGCTTCGGGCGTAAAAGCGAGCGCCTCCCGGCCAGCCAGAAACCACTGGCAGATGAGGACGCGGCCAGCGATGAGGCTGATATCACCCGGCAACTGAGCGACCTGCTGCCGGTGAAGGAGAAAACCGGGAAGAAGCCGGCCCGTCACCCCCTGCCGGCACACCTGCCGCGACAGGAAACCGTACTCATGCCTGAGACCGGTAGCACCTGTCCGGACTGCGGAAGTGAAATGCGACATATCCGCGACGAGGTGAATGAGGTGCTGGAGTATGTACCGGCACACTTCGTGGTGAAACGGACCGTGAGACCGCAGTACAGTTGCCCGTGCTGCGACACGGTGCACAGTGCCGTGCTGCCGCCGGCAGTCATCGACAAAGGGCAGCCGGGTCCGGGTCTGCTGGCGCAGGTGGTGACCGCGAAGGTGCTGGATCACCTGTCACTGCAGCGGCAGCAGAAGATATACGCCCGTGAAGGGGTACAGTTGCCGGAAAGCACGCTGACGGACTGGTTCGGGCCGACGGCGGCGGTGCTGTCGCCGCTGGCGGCAGCCCTGAAACGTGACCTGCTCAGGCAACCGGTGCTGCAGGCGGACGAGACGCCGCTGCAGATACTGGATACGCGGAAAGGGAAAGTCCGGAAAGGGTACCTGTGAGCATACGTGAGTGCGGCGGGCAGTGCCCGGGACATCGTGGTGTACGACTGCCGTCCGGGGCGTGCGGGGCAGTATGCGTGTGAGATGCTGAGCGGGTGGTCGGGGACTCTGGTGGCTGACGGTTATGCCGGTTACCGGGCGCTGTTCCGTGACGGGCAGGAAGGGGCCCCTCCGGCGGCACCGGGTATCTGTGAGGCGGGGTGCATGGCGCACGTGCGCAGAAAGTTCATGGAGCTGTACAGAATGAACGGCAGTCCGGGGGCGAAGGAGGCGCTGAAACAGATACGGGCGCTGTATATCCTGGAGCAGACCATCCGGCAGCGTCCGGCAGAGCAGAAATGGCGATGGCGACGGCGGTACGCGAAGCCGCAGATGGAGGCGTTCCACAGCTGGCTGAGGGCGACGGAAAAGACGAGCGCGCCGGGTGGCAGGCTGCACGGTGCGGTGACGTATGCCCTGAAGCGTTGGCCGGCGCTGGAAACATACCTGAATGACGGACGGGTACCGCTGGACAACAACCGGAGTGAGTAGATGATGCGTCCGGTGGCGCAGGGGCGGAAGTCATGGCTGTTCGCGGGTTCGCTGCGGGGAGGAGAGCGGCTGGCGGAGCTGCTGACGCTGCTGCACACGGCGAGGCTGAACGGTCTGGAGCCAGTAGTCTGGCTGCGTGATGTGCTGGAGAAGCTGCCGTCATGGCCGGCGTCCCGGCTGGATGAACTGCTGCCTTACCGCCATCCGGCGGACTGAATACGCCCTGCCATAACGCCGGTGATCGCGCCATGCGAGTTCACCGGATGCTTACGTTGAATGTACGTTTTTGGGATTTACTGACAGATATGAATAACCGGCCCATGAAGGAGTACGGCAAAACCAGCGCAGAACACTTCCGTATGCGCTCATTTGGGGCGGGATTTGCACAGTATTCAGCTTCCAGAATCTGTACACTTTTCCACTCACACAGCTTCCTCAAAATACAGCCTATTGCTCTACGCTTCTCTCTGTAGAACACCTGTCTTCGGTATTTTGGCGCAAAAACTATGTGATATTTACAGTTCCAAGCGGCTCGTTGCCATTCGCCAGTCCTTCAACGGAATCGTCCATTTCTGGGACGCAGACTGGATTGCCAGCCACACCACTTTTTTCACCGAGTCGTCTGTCGGGAACACTTTACGCTTTTTGATCGCATGGCGGATCACGCTGTTTAGCGACTCGATGGCATTCGTCGTATAGATCACTTTGCGGATGTCCGTTGGATAAGCGAAGAACGTGGCAAGATTCGGCCAGTTAGCCTGCCAGCTTCGGCTGTCAGCGCCGGTGAAACATCTGCGTCATACAGTTCTTTGAACGCAGCAGCTATCTCACGAGTGGTCATCCCTTTGGCATACAACGAGAGGATCTGGTTATCCATCCCGGTAATACGGGTCTGATTTTTCTTTACCAGTTGTGGTTCGAAGGTACCGTCACGATCGCGCGGAGTACGCAGTTCCAGTGGACCGTCGCCTGTGATAACGGTCTTTGTGGAATAACCGTTGCGGGAGTTAGCTCCTAGTCTGGGCTGATTTTTCTCATACCCAAGATGGTGTGTCATCTCAGCATTGAGAGCGGCTTCAACGCTGAGCTTTTTCAGCAGCCGATCAAACTGACTGAGGTCTTCAGAGGTTTTGAGGTTTTTGGCCAGTTCGTTAGCCAGAGCCTGTAACTGTTTTTCATCCATAAATTAACCTTCATATGATGCTGGATTGAACATATCAAAATCAGGCGATTACACAAATCTATGTACAGGTTCAGCCGCTTTATTATCGAGTTCGGTGACCGCCAGGACGGTCACTTCTGAGAAAAGGCATTTACACAGAATCTTAAACAGGTTCACGCAGCACTGGCGTCAGGGCATTGATTGTCGCTTTCACTGATTTGCTCCGGTTTCCCGTGGTCAGACTGCGCACTTTCTCCTTCAGCCTGTTCACACTCGTCAGGGCTATTTTCAGCTTCAACTGTTTGTGCCATGTCATACTGTACCCGAGGAACTTCTGCTCCCACGGGCGCGCCACCGCGCTCTTCTTCTCATTCACTTTCTGCTTCAGTTTGTTCTCTACGACGTCCTGATACCATGCAGCAATGGCCGCCCTGCGGCATGCCTTCCTGCCATTTCTCTCTTTGCCCGTCCCGGACTATTTCCTCTTTCAAGTAGCGGCGTATCAGCCTCAGCACCCGCCTGTCCTTTATCGTACTGGCCAGACGCGTCATCAGGAGTCTGTGATCCACACGGTCGAAGAACTTCTCCAGATTTATATCCACCACCCACCGTTTGCTGCCCCGTATATAATGCTGTGCCTATTGCACTGCCTGCCATACGTTGCGTCCCAGCCGGAAACCGTGCCTAGAGTCTGAGAAGCTTTTGTCCACGATGGCGCTTAAATGTTGCGCTATAGCTATAGCCTGCTGGATAGGCCTATCCACCACTGTCGGGATCCCTAACTACCTTGAAAGGCAGTTCGCCGTGACCGAGCCAAATCAGGTGTGGTGCGGTGATGTGACCTATATCTGGACGGGTAAGCGCTGGGCGTACCTCGCCGTTGTTCTCGACCTGTTCGCAAGAAAACCAGTGGGCTGGGCCATGTCGTTCTCGCCGGACAGCAGGCTCACCATGAAAGCGCTGGAAATGGCATGGGAAACCCGTGGTAAGCCCGGCGGGGTGATGTTCCACAGCGATCAGGGCAGTCATTATACGAGCAGGCAGTTCCGGCAGTTATTGTGGCGATACCAGATCAGACAGGGTATGAGCCGGCGCGGAAACTGCAGGGATAACAGCCCAATGGAACGCTTCTTCAGGAGTCTGAAGAACGAATGGATGCCGGTGGTGGGTTACGTAAGCTTCAGCGAGGCAGCTCACGCCATAACGGACTATATCGTTGGATATTACAGCGCACTAAGACCGCACGAATATAACGGTGGGTTATCCCCAAACGAATCGGAAAATCGATACTGGAAAAACTCTAACTCGGTGGCCAGTTTTTGTTGACCACTTCATGTCGTTGAACTGCATAATACTGGCCCAAGCACCGCAACCAGTCTTGCTGCGCTTATCGCTTTATGTTCGATATTGCTGGCAAAACCAGTACAGGAACAGATGGTGGTGTTGGGCAGTATGACGCTTGGTGGAGTAATTAACCCGGTACAAGATCTTGCTGCCAGTTTACAGCTCGCCTTCGACAGCGGCGCAAAACGAGTTCTGTTGCCGATGTCCTCGGCTATGGATATTCCAACGGTTCCGGCAGAGTTATTTACCAAGTTTCAGGTGAGTTTTTACTCAGACCCGGTTGATGCTGTTTATAAGGCGCTGGGTGTGAATTAATGTAGTAACTATTTTAATGAACTGGAGAGGACAATGGCTCAAGAACGTTCTGTAATTAAATTCATCAGACCTTGCCTCTCCATTCATGAATATAAAAATACTTACATCTGAGTATTGTTGGCTGTGTTTGAATAAAAAGAGAGCTGTTCAAATAAGCCTGTATAACTGTTCTTTACAAAAAATGGAGGAGCTATCAGCTAATTCAACACTGGAAGATGTTCGTCGAGTTGGATTGAACGCCCTGCGCAGACCAGGCATTTCGGATTAAGTGCTCGCACTTCCACAGTCCAGGAACAAGTCTGGCTGGTAGCTGTAAACATACTTTGTACATACCGCTCTGGAATAGATCCCCGTGCCACAGGCTTCACAGAACTTTTTCCCGGGAAAATGCTGCCCGCACATCACACAATGCCACTCCAGCACGACAGGTAATGGCGATAAAAACATCGCCATATCATCAATGTAAGGATGGGATTTTTCCGGATTCAGCACCACGCAGTCCGTCTTCTGTTGCGCGGTCAGGGCATGTAAATCATGCTCAAACCACGCCCCCTGAGCATCTGTCTGCAAAATCAACCGACCACGACAGGAAAGGCAGAAACAATGCCTGATATTTCTGCTGAGCGCAGAATCGGCACTGATAATGTGCTCACCCGGCGTGATCCCCAGCCCCGTTTTTAGACCGTTCATCCTGCCACTGCCTCCTCACTGAAATGCCCTGTATGACAGTGTGTGCAGTACTGCTCCCCATAATAATCGTGGTGACATTGTCTGCAGTGCCAGCTGGCTTTACGCACCACGGGTAAGGCATCCGGTACCCATTGCTGTAAGCGTTTAATCAATAGTATTTCTCTGCGCTCCGGTCTGACATAAGGGCACTGCTGACCGTGAGCCGTCAGCCCGTCGTCAGTGTGTTCAAACCAGGGCCGTTCGGTGTCGTATTGCGGGTGGTATCTGAGCGCACTGCCGCAAAGGTGGCAGGTGTAGCGATCGTAAGGTGCAGTCTGTGCGGTACGGGCGCCCGTCAGACGTCTGTTGCCATCAAGTGCGAGAAAAGATTTTGCGTACATAGTATATGTTCCTTACCGCCAGACGACACGCAGGCAACAGCCGTCCCGGTTCGGGCAGCGTGATCAGGTGTGAATGGCGGTTTCAGTCCGGTCTCAGAAGGGAAAATCAGTGTGATGGTCGTGAATGCGTCATCACACTGAGGTCAGATAACTCGTCTGTCGGGCTCAGCTACGACTGCAACCAAAGTTGCGCTCACCGGTGCCGTGAGCTTTGGTATGCTCCTTCGCCAGATAGTCAGCGCGTTCCAGCACCTGCTGAAAGCCGGTGTCATAATTACGCGCCAGCCACACCGCCGGCGTGTCTGGAAAATGCGCCAGCGTGGCATAGCATCCGGCATCCACCCCCAGGGCACTGCACCAGGCCTGTTTAATCATCCCGGCCAGTGACCCCGGAGCGCGGTAATCACCGGCACGACACCAGGTATCCCGGTTGACCAGCAGCAGCAGGTGATAGTGTTTTTTGCCTTTAAGCTCCCCGAACTCCCGGGCCCAGGCGTAATGCAGGGTCGTGGGATGTACGCGTTTACCTTCACGGCGCTTACGCTTCTGGTAAGCGTCGATTCGGGCTTTCAGGGCATTGATGAAGCGGGATATCACAGCTGCGTCCGTTGCTGCCGGTACATCCGGGAGACGCAGGTCAACCCGCAATGCCGTCAGGCGGGGATGAACATTCAGTGCGTGCCGCACCGTCTCACGAATACGTTGCTGCCAGAAGGGGTTGTATTTGTAGGTCATGGTTAAATCTCCGTATGGTTCATACGGAATAGCCACGCTGTAAAAAATGTGCAGAGTCCCTGAGGTGACCTCCGGCAGGACACTGTCTCAGGCACTCTGTGATAACCCGACTGTCGTCTCCGGACTGACGATTGAATTCCCAGCGTTGTTTTTTTAATGTAAAAAACCGGTTACGGGTAAGGCTGTGAGGAGGCGTTATGGTGATACGCAAAACGGTGTGCAGGGATTGTGGCTTGTGCTGATTCTGGCTGTCGTTTCAGGCGTCAGTGTATTTGTACTGTTGCGGTAGGTTACAGGGGAGGAATTATCCGGAATCAGCGGAGCAAAGCGCCCCGCCGCCTCTGCGCTTGCTGTGCCAGACAGTGACAGTAACTCACCGGATCCCCAGAAATACGAGAAAACCTCAGCAGAGGTCGGTAATGCCCGAAAATCGGCCCATTACCGTCCACACCTCCGTACACCATTCCCTTTTGATTTCGAATTCTTTGTTGTCGCTATACCGCTTAACGTTCCCGGTATTATCCTGGTTCCCGACAACAGGAACATATTCAGCTTTTAACAACCTGAGAAAACCCAAAAAGAATCACATAGAGCAGATAACACCTGGCGCAATACCGCTGTGATTACCGAACGTTCAGGTGACATATTTCCAGACGGAAGCCGGCACGCGATCGTAAAGCTTGTTCATTGTCAGTTCTGCCAGCCGGTGATCGACCGCAGAGTTGAAGGCTTCCAGCTCCGCAGAGGTAAGGTTATAACGTGTGTGGGAAATCACTTTTTCCAGTGTCTCCCGGGATGAACAACGACGGAACTGCTTTGGTTTTAACTTCCATTAGCCTCTCATCACTTTATGCTGCAATTAACGTGATACTGTCAGCATACCGCACCAGACTGGCATTCTGGTACCCTCCCCAAACTCATTACTCCCATGCCAGCACTTAACCGGTCTCTCAGATTGTCACTCACCAGGTCGGATACGCTTACCGCTCAGACGGATGCTTAATGCACTCTGTTCACGTGGGTTGCAGGTACGTTTTATATACGCAGGTTATACGCCAGCTATCAGGGATAGCCCTGTGGGTACAACGCAATCTGCTGCTACTGCGTAGACTGGCCCACTGATCGCACTCACAGTGTTTATTTCACATATATGAACTCAATTATTTGATCTCATGTGTTTGATCTCTCTCTTAATCTCTCTCTTGATCTCTCTCTTATATATTTAATACCAATTAGACAGCCTTATCCCACCAGTGATACCTGTCGCCTGCCCACAGGTCACGGGCTGACTCACCATCACCGCCTTCAAAACAACTCTGCAATTATCAGAACACCAGTTTTCCCCTTGTCTCACGAAAGTCCCTCGCTTCTTTATCGCTCGTACGAGCGGGAAGCATCGTTTCGCGGTAGCCACCGGATATCCGCACTTTCAGCTCTCGGGGTGACATGAGCATGGGTACAGCCGCAGCCGGCAGTAACATGACGTTCTCACCCTCACAGAATGGCACATCACTGGACCTGCAGGCCGGACTGGAAGCCCGTGTCCGGGAAAATATCACCCTGGGCGTTCAGGCCGGTTATGCCCACAGCGTCAGCGGCAGCAGTGCTGAAGGTTATAACGGTCAGGCCACACTGAATGTGACTTTCTGATAATCAGGTCACTCCCCTTCAGGCCCCGGTCATCATGACCGGGGCCTTTTACTTACAGGGAGCAACAGATATGCCGGGTTGTACATCACGTTTATTGCCCGAAGGCCCTTTTACTGCCAAATGGCATCTGAATTGATCACAGTCTGGCCAGTTATTACCCGATCCCGATGGGGATATTGGGTGATCTCCTTCCATGAAAATACGCAGCTCACCAGTGGAGGGCTTCTCAGACAATAAACGTCATTCATTTCATCTGTCAGGCCGCGTCTTCTCCGGGAGACGCGGCTTTTTCATTTATACCGCTAACTCATTCATAAGGAGCAAATAATGCGATTAGCAAGTCGTTTTGGTCATGTAAACCAGATACGCCGTGACCGCCCGCTGACACATGAAGAACTGATGCACTATGTGCCCAGTATTTTTGGGGAAGACCGGCATACCTCCCGCAGTGAACGCTATGCGTACATTCCCACCATCACCGTACTAGAAAGCCTGCAGCGGGAGGGCTTTCAGCCCTTCTTCGCCTGCCAGACCCGCGTGCGCGACCCGGGCCGCCGGGGATACACCAAACACATGCTGCGTCTGCGCCGTGACGGGGAGATAAACGGACAACATGTCCCTGAAATTATTCTGCTCAACTCTCATGACGGTACCTCCAGCTACCAGATGCTGCCGGGTTACTTCAGGTTCGTCTGCCAGAACGGGTGCGTCTGTGGCCAGTCTCTGGGGGAAGTGCGTGTTCCACACCGGGGAAATGTAGTGGAGAAAGTTATCGAAGGGGCTTACGAGGTGGTGGGCGTGTTTGACCGGATAGAGGAGAAGCGTGATGCCATGCAGTCGCTGGTCCTGCCGCCACCGTCACGCCAGGCGCTGGCACAGGCGGCACTGACTTACCGTTATGGTGACGAACATCAGCCCGTCACCACCGCCGACATTCTGACGCCACGACGCCGGGAGGATTACGGTAAGGACCTGTGGAGTGCTTATCAGACCATCCAGGAGAATATGCTGAAAGGCGGGATTTCCGGTCGCAGTGCCAGAGGAAAACGTATCCATACCCGTACCATTCACAGCATCGACACCGACATTAAGCTCAACCGGGCGTTGTGGGTGATGGCAGAAACACTGCTGGAGAGCATGCGCTGATGCCTTTTCCCTGAAAGCGCAGTCCTGACTCACTTCCGTCCCTGCCTCCGGACATTCTTCCATTCATTTACTTTTTATAAGGAATAATCTCATGACAACCGTTACGCATAATTCCACCACACCTTCTGTTTCCGTAACCGCTGCATCAGGGAATAACCCACCTCAGCTGGTTGCTACTCTCGTCCCTGATGAACAGCGCATCAGCTTCTGGCCGCAGCATTTTGGCCTCATTC
>OERH01000181.1_pt1 | contig 12356 bp, 11 predicted proteins | sample 1539931 | NCBI WGS metagenome assembly OERH01 (sample SAMEA3891233, study PRJEB23780) | metagenome | biome: terrestrial biome; feature: animal house; material: water of meat washing | place: Italy | collected 2015-05-12
AAAAATGAAGCTGAGATTGTCGTCTTTGCTCGTCTGGCTGCCGACAAAGTGGGTGCAACCAAGATGGACAGACCAGAATGGGTGTCGGTCAGTCCAATCACAGGCGAAGTCTATGTTACCTTAACCAATAACTCGAAGCGTAAAGAAGAAGACGTAAATGCTGCTAACCCTCGTAGCTACGATGGTAAAGGTAACCAGCATGGACACATCATTCGCTTTGCGGAATTGGCAGGTAATACGGGCGATAAGTTCCGCTGGGACATTTACCTGTTCGCCTCTCCACACGATAAGGCTGAGCAGAACTTATCCAAGCTAACCGCTGAGAACGATCTGTCATCACCGGATGGTCTGTTCTTTGACCCACGTGGCGTTCTGTGGATTCAGACGGATGACGGTGCTTATACCAAGACCACCAACTGTATGCTGCTGGCAGCACTGCCAAGTAAGATTGGCGATGGCGAGTCCGTCTCTACCACCACTGGTAAGATGACGCACATCGGGGCGGTGGCTACGCCTGACACCTTAAAGCGTTTCTTTGTGGGTCCTGCTGGTTCAGAAGTGACGGGCATCACCATGACCCCTGACTTTAAGGCGCTATTCATCAATATTCAGCATCCAGAAGGGACTTTTGGTGCGGTGGCAGGCGGTAAGACGCCGCGTTCAGGCACGGTTGTCATCACCAAAAAAGACGGCGGTGTGATTTTAGGTGAATCATTGGACGCATAAATTTATCAAGCTTAATACAAAAAGGGCAGGTGAATATCTGCTCTTTTTTGTGTTTAATTGAATGGCTTGATTGTGCTAAAATACGCAAAAAATATCGCACATCTCATGTCAGAACTCTTCATCGACGTCATCATCCCTTGTTATAACGCTGCCGACACCATCGAGCGAGCCGTGATGAGTGTGCTTTCCCAATCGAATCTAGGTAGGGTTTACCTCATCGATGATGGCTCAGTTGATGAGACTTGGCAGGTTGTTACTAGACTGCAAGAGAGTCATCCTAATCTAATCCACATCGAAAAACTGCCTGTCAATAAAGGCGTTGCCACAGCCAGAAATTGGGGTGCGATGCTTGCCAAGTCGGATTTTATTGCTTTTTTGGATGCTGATGACAGCCATCAGAGCCAAGTATTGTCAGCGTGCGCGATGGTGTTCTCGCAGTTTGATGTGGGGATGATACGACTGCCAATGACGCCGATCAACCTTCCCAAGGAGTTTGCTGATCATCCTGAATTTGATATCGCTTGGCGTACCTTTGAGATGACTGCAGGTAGTAATATGATGTTTTACCGTCCTTATTTTTTGGCATTGGGTGGGTTTGATGACGATGAGATTTTTATGAAGTTTGGCGGTGAAGATGGTGCGTTAGGGCTTGCTACCATTGATACATCCATGATTGCCACATTGTTTGACAATCCTGATTTTGAGGTTGGGGTAAATTATCACTGTCATCAGGACATGTTTGCAAACCATCTATTTCATGCATTATTGTTTGGCGAGAATACTCGAAGTGTTACCCAAGATGACATCGAAAAAGCCAATCAATCTACCCAAAATGCCATTAATAGAATTGAGAAGCTACGCAAGATAATCAATGCCAAAACAGGCAAAATGCCAATCATATTATCTTAGTGGCTTAAATGTTGCTGTTTGATGAATTTTTTTTGTGAATGATATTTTCCCCTTGTATTTATCGGCATTTTGTTTCACAATACTGTTTTTAACATCCTGTTATTTAACGAATTAATTTGGAAAAGTAATGAATATTTTGATGATGGCGGCTGGTACTGGCGGTCATGTTTTTCCTGCGTTGGCGGTGGCGGATGAGCTAACCAAGCGCGGCGCAACTGTCCATTGGTTGGGCACGCCTAATGGCATGGAGAATGATCTGGTTGCAAAACACGGCCATAAGATGCACCATGTCGATATGCAAGGCCTGCGCGGCAAGGGCTTGGCGCGCGTGGTAAAATTACCATTCATGCTATTCAAGGCTGTCATGAAAGCCAAAAACATCATCGCCTCAGAGCGCATCGATGCTGTGGTGGGTTTTGGTGGTTATGTAACGGCGCCTGGCGGACTGGCTGCCAAGCTTTCAAAAAAACCGCTCATCATCCATGAACAAAATGCCATCGTCGGCATGAGCAATAAAAACCTAGCACGTCATGCGGATAAGATCCTGCAGGCATTTGATGGTGCTTTTGGCGATGGATTTGGGCGCCGCCTGGTGACCGTGGGCAACCCTGTGCGTGCCAATATCAGTCAGATTGCACCGCCTAATGAGCGCTATGATGATAATGATACATCGCCGCTTAAGGTGCTTGTGGTTGGTGGCAGCCTTGGGGCGGCAGCGATCAATAAGGCGGTCGTTGAAATGTTTGGCTATCTAAACCGCCCAATCAGTCTGCGCCATCAATGCGGTAAAGACAATCATCAAGACATGATTGTGGCGTATTCTCGCGCGAATATTGACACGTCGCGCCATATTTTTGAAGTGATGCCGTTCATCGATGACATGGCGGCAGCTTATGCTTGGGCGGATGTGATCGTGTGCCGAGCAGGCGCCTTGACGGTGACCGAGATTGCAAGTGTGGGCGTGGCACCGATTTTCATTCCGCTGCCGCACGCCGTGGATGATCATCAGACTGCTAATGCCAAGAGTCTGACCAATCACGGCGGCGGTATATTATTGCCCCAAAGTGAGCTGACGGGCGAGCGTCTTGCCCAGACTTTAAACGACCTAACGCGTGGGCAATGCCTTGCCATGGCACAAAAAACCCACGGCAAAGCTCAGGCGGATTCGGCAGTCAAAGTGGCAGACATCGTGCTGGATACGATTGGCTAGACACCACTATGTAAGGATACCTTATGTCATCATGCACTTTGATTATCAGTCATTCTGCTTTGCCAGATGCACCAAAAAGCCGCTATTTTAAGCACGAAATCGTCTGCCAAAATCCCTTTGTTTATGGCAGAATACAGTTTGTAACCAATGGCGGTGTGCTAAATGATGACTTTTATGATTTTTTGAGCAAGCTGGCACAAGACAGTAAAGCTGAGATATATTTTGTTGCCAGTGAACTGCAAAACAGACAAGGCGAGCAGGATGTGGCAAAGGCAGTTTTTCAGGCAGGGTTTGAAAATGCTGTCAAATTGACCTGCCATACTAAGATTGTTTTTGACCAACTGTATGTCATCTAGAAAAAAGTGGCAAAATTTATTGTGGTAGCCAACGCTGTCATCAACACCCAAACAACAAAAATGAAATTAGGATAAAGAATGAATCACACCAAACTACCCAAACAACTCATCGAAATTCCTGAAATGCGTCGCATCAATACCATTCACTTTGTAGGTATTGGCGGTGCAGGCATGTGCGGTATCGCAGAGGTGCTTGCCAACCAAGGCTATACCGTGACAGGCTCAGACATCAAAGAAAGTCCCGTCACCAAGCGCCTAGAGAGCCTTGGTGTGACAGTATTTATCGGGCATGATTCATCTAATATTAAGAATGCTGATGTATTGGTGGTGTCATCTGCCATTGATAAGACAAATCCTGAAATTCAAACCGCGCTACAGGCGCGTCTTCCCGTGGTTCGTCGCGCTGACATGCTTGGCGAGCTCATGCGCTATCGTCATTCTATCGCGGTGGCGGGTGCGCACGGCAAGACGACAACCACCAGTCTTCTAACCATGATGCTTACCGAAGCAGGTCTTGATCCTACTTATGTCATTGGCGGTAAATTAAACGCATCGGGCAAGAACGCATCGTTGGGCAGCTCTCGTTATTTGGTCGCTGAGGCGGATGAGTCGGACGCGTCATTCCTATCGCTGCGTCCGATGGCAGCGATCGTGACTAACATCGATGAAGATCACATGGAGACCTATGGCGGCAGTTTTGATAAGCTAAAGCAGGCTTATATCCAATTCCTGCAAAACATGCCCTTTTATGGATTGGCGGTAATTTGTGGCGATGATCAAGAATTGTCTGGCATGATTGATGACATTGCGCGCCCTGTATTAACTTTCGGTTTTGGTGCGCATAATGACGTGCAGGCGACCGATCTAGAGGTGGAAGGTACGCGCACGCATTTTACTGTGCTGCGTAAGGATCGTGAGCCACTTCGCCTGACTTTAAACATCCCTGGCGAGCACAACGTCCTAAATGCGCTGGCTGCCATCACTTTGGCGACTGACGAAGGTGTGGATGATGAGGCGATCGTCCGTGCGGTGAGTAAGTTTGCAGGCGTGGGTCGCCGCTTTGAACAGCAGGCGGACGTTGCTGTAGATGGCGGCAATGTACTACTGATTGATGATTATGGGCATCATCCAACCGAAGTGCTGGCCACCATCAAGGCGGCTCGCCAAAGCTATCCTGAGCGCCGCTTAGTGATGATGTTCCAGCCGCACCGTTATAGTCGTACTCGCGACTGCTTCGATGAGTTTGTTGAGGTGTTGTCGAATGTTGATGAGCTGCTTTTGTTGGATGTGTATCCAGCAGGCGAGGCACTGATTGTCGGTGCTGACACCAAGTCATTGGCGCGCAGCATTCGTCTGCGTGGACAAGTTGAGCCAACGCTCGTGGACAAAGAAAACCTAGCACCAGTCATGCAGCGCGTCCTAAAAGCTGGTGATCTTCTGATCACTCAAGGCGCGGGCAACGTGGGGCAGATTTGTTTGGACCTAAGAGATAACGAACTGTATCTAAAATAATTCATAGATAAATAATTAAACCATTTGAGAGATAATATGACAAAGATTGATCCAACTGCTTTTGGTAAAGTGGCTGTTGTTTGTGGTGGTACGAGCAGTGAGCGCGAAGTTTCATTAAATAGTGGCAAGGCGGTGCTAAATGCATTGCTTTCAAAAGGTGTGGATGCGCATCATTTTGACCCTAAAGAGACCGACATCTCGAAGCTGCGTGACTATGACCGTGTGTTTAATGTGCTGCACGGCACATTTGGCGAAGATGGTAGCCTACAAGGCGTGTTGGATGGTTTTAATATTCCATACACGGGCTGTGGCGTACTGGCTTCTGCTGTTGCGATGGATAAATTTCGCAATCGCTTACTTTGGCAGTCATTGGGGCTTCCGAACGTGCCTTATGTGGTCCTAAATGACGACAGTGATTTTGAGCAAGTAGAAAAAGAATTGGGCTTTCCTTTATTTGTCAAACCGGCAGCTGAGGGTTCTAGCGTTGGCGTGATGATGATTGAGAGGGTAGGCGATTTGGCAAAAGCATACCCTGAGCTTAAGCAGTATCACGGCGAGATTCTGGCGGAAAAAGCAATCACAGGCGGTGAGTACGCGTGTTCTCTGTTGGGTGATGATGTGCTGCCAAGCATTCGCATCATCCCTAAGGGTAAATTCTACGATTATGAAGCCAAATATCTGCGTGACGACACCGTATATCAATGCCCATCAGATCTGACGGATGAGCAGGAGCGTGAGATGGGCGAGCTTGCGAGACGTGCCTTTAGTGGCATTGGTGGTCGCGGCTGGGCGCGTGTTGATTTTCTAAAGTCTGACGATGGTAAATTATACTTATTAGAGATCAATACCGTACCAGGCATGACGGATCATAGCTTGGTGCCAATGGCGGCAAAGCAGGCAGGAATTGATTTTGCAACGTTATGTGTGACCATCCTAGAGCAGACCTTGTCCTAAAATTCAAACCAATAAAAAAGCCGATAATTGATTCGGCTTTTTTATTGTCTAAAGATAAGTGATGATTGCAAATTTAAACTGTAACTTGATGTAAAAAATCATGCTTCGGTTGATATTTTGCTTGGTGTTATCGGTAAAATGCGTTACTATATACAAATTTATCGTATTTAGCGCAAATTCCCCATGAATTCCCAAGTCAATACTAAAAATGCACGTCGAGTTCTAAAACTATGGCAGATTTTGCTCATGGTAGCCATTGTGCTTGGCGGCTTGATTGTTGCAGCGATGAAGGGTATTGAGCAGGCGCCAAAACGCCCACTTGTCTTAGAATTGAGCAATCTGACCGAATCTCAGGCGAATTCGCTAAAAACCGCGACCGCGCCATTCGGGCAGGTTCAGTTTTTTGGCGCGGATTTGATGGGTATTCATCAAGTGGTGTCTAGCTTGTCGTGGGTTGAGAGTGCCAGCGTTAAGCGCGATTGGCAGCAAGGTGTCATTGTCTCTGTCGTGCCACGACGTGCAGTGGCTAATTTCGGTAGTCAGCATCTGCTTGATGCCAATGGTGCGGTGTTCGTGCCGGCTGATGAGCGCGAGCTAATGGATAAGAATCTGGTTCATCTCTACAGTGGTCACACCAATGATGCAACGGACATGATGCGTCAGATGCAGCGAGTCAATGAATGGTTTTCTCCGCTTGGCATGACAGCAGAAGACATGACATTGACGTCGCGTCAGACTTGGCTGATTCGTTTTGATAACGGGCTTCGTGTGATTGTCGATCATGAGAACACCGAACAAAAACTGTTCAGTCTGTCGTCGCTTTTGGCGGGCAGTCTTGCCAAAGAATTGCCAAAAATTCAGTCGGTAGATTTGCGCTATAAAAACGGTTTTGCCATTGCTTGGAAAACTGCTGGAATACCTCAAAAACCGTCTGATTCAGGCTCGAAAACTTCTTGATGAAGAATGTTTTTTAAAAAGCGTTTAATTTCGATTGATTTTTGTTCAAATGGGAAATAAATCCCTGATTTTTATGGGCTTTGCTCTTTTATAAAATCACCATCAATGCTAAAATATTACAAAGCTCGTGCGTGCGACGTAAGTCGATGGTTATTGTGGTTTTTTGAGATTTTTTTTGTGGCGTTTTGCCGGTTAATTGAGGATAGTTATGTCAGACCTACAGGTTGCGTTGCATTTGAGTTCAACTGCTGTTTATACAGTAGTCGGCTATGCAACAGGTACGCCTGAACAGCCAAAGATCAAGGTCTCGGCGGTGGGTTTGGCGCGCACAGATGCGTTCGTTGGCGGCAAGATTGAGCGTCGTGAGCACTTATTAAGCGCGGTTTATAAGTCTCTGCAAGAAGCCGGCGACATGGCAGGGGTGAATATCCATGAGGTGTGCTTATCGTTTGCATCACCCCTCATGACCTCAATGAACGACATGCAAAAGCTTAGCTTGCACAAGAGCAGAGCGCACACCACAGTTCAACAAAGCGATCTGTATCGCGCCAAAGAGCTGATTGCTGATAAGCTGCGTGCTGAAGATTATACTTTGCTACAATCATGTCAGCTGCTAAGTTATCTAGACGGCGTCCAAGAGGTTAAAGATCCAATTGGCATGCACGCCAATGAGATTAGTGTGGCAAACCATGTCATGGCGCTGCCTGCCAATTACCATGCGCAGATTCTTGATGTGGTTAATTCAGCAGAGGCATCGGTAGGGGTGACCTTGTTTGATGGCGTGGTCAGTGCTGAATATGCCCTAACCAAAGAAGAAAAAGAGCGCGGCGTTTGTTTTATTGACATTGGACTGGGTACGACGAAAGTTTGTGTGTATCGTGGTGGTTCGCTCTTGTTTTCCGATTGTTTGGACGTGGGTGGTCAGACGGTTACTTTTGACATTGCGACAGAGCTTGGCTTGTCGGTGTCTGAAGCTGAGAGTCTAAAGCATCAGCAGGGCACTGTTCAGCTCGACCCTGCCAAGCGTGCAGCTTTTGTAACTCTAAAGCGTCGCTTGGGAGGAGAATCAACGGTGAGCTTGCGTCGATTGAGTAGTGTGATCGCGGCGCGTTATGATGATATTTTTATGCGCATCAGTAAGCGCCTTGATGATTTGGGCCTGTCATCGCAGATCGAAGCGGGTGTTGTCTTGGCAGGCGGCGCTACTCAGATTGATGGTCTTAGCTATTTTGTGGGTCGTCAATGGGGTCTGCCGGTTCGTATGATGACCACGAATGGACGCGTCAGCATTTGTCCAAAAAATCTAACCGATGATAATATCGCGCTACTTAATGGTTATCTAAAAGATAATAAGCTGCACAGCGTGATAGGTTCGCTACTTTATCAGAATGGCGAACAATTCATCAAAGACAGCTATGGCGAGGTTTCAGCTCAAAACAAGCTGACAAATAAAGTTTCTGAAGGTTGGCAGGTATTCACCAACCAAATCAAAAAATGGTTTTAATGCCTTTGGGCGATGATTTTCAAATTCTTGGAGTAAGTTATGGTTAAGTACAGCATGTCAGATGACACACAGTTTGATTCAGATGGACAAGCACGTTTTATCGTTGTTGGTGTTGGCGGTGGCGGTGGCAACGCAGTTGAGCACATGGTAAATCAACACGTTACAGGCATCAATTTTGTGGCGGCAAACACTGACCGTCAAGCACTTGGTAAGCTTACCACGCCAAACAAACTACAACTTGGCAGCGAGCTAACTCGTGGCTTGGGTGCCGGCGCTAACCCTGAAGTGGGTCGTGAAGCGGCTGAGAGTGACGAAGCTGAAATTCGTGCGCTACTGTCTGATTATGATATGGTGTTCATCACTGCTGGTATGGGCGGCGGCACAGGTACGGGCGCAGCTCCTGTGATTGCTCGTATTGCCAAAGAAGAAGGCATCTTGACCGTTGCAGTTGTGACCACACCATTTAAATTTGAAGGTGGTAAGCGTGCTAAGCTTGCTCAAGAAGGTATTGATCAGCTGGCTCAGTACGTTGACTCAATCATCACAGTGCCAAACGAAAAACTGCTGCAAGTTTATCGCGGTCTGACCATGAAAGATGCATTTGCTAAGGCGAATGACGTTCTTCTGCAGGCGGTTGATGGAATCACTCGCACGATTCGTGAACCTGGTGTGATTAACATCGACTTTAACGACGTGCACACTGCCATGACAGCAAAAGGTCATGCAATGATGGGTATTGGCCGTGCCAGTGGTGAAGGTCGTGCAGCAGAAGCGGCAGAAAAAGCAATCCGCTCTCCACTTCTTGACGATCTACTACTGAAGAACGCTCAAGGCGTGATCATCAATATCGTAGGTTCGAACATCGGCATGAGCGAACCGTATGAAGTTGCCGAAGTGGTCAGTCGTATCGCGAACATCGATGAGGGCAACATCTTCTTCGGCGCTGTGGATGATGAATCAATGGGTGATGACATCTATGTAACTGTGATTGCAACAGGCTTAACAGTAGATGATCAACCTAAGACTCAGTTTGTAAATCAACAATCTGCACCTGCAGATCATGTGAGCGCAATCGCTAGCCAGCAGCCACAACAACAAGCTGCTCCACAAGCTCAGCCACGCCCAGTGACTAAGCCGATCAGCGTAGGCAACTACCTGCAACAGCAGCAACAAAACAAAAACGACTAATCAGTGTCAATGCAATCGCCCTGTACCATGTATAGGGCTTTTGTTTTTGGGGATGAATATGATTGATCTACATAGCCACAGCACCGCATCAGATGGTACTAATACACCTGCCGCTCTGGTAAAAAAGGCCTTTGATGTTGGCATTAAGACTTTTGCGCTGACGGATCACGATACCATTGCAGGTGTGGCAGAAGCTAGGCAGGCAGCAGAAGAGTGCGGCATTCGACTGATTAATGGTGTTGAAATTAGTTGCGCTCATGCTCTGGCAGGTGGTTATGGCAAAAATAAAGAACTACAAAAAATCATCCATGTCGTCGCGCTGAATTTCTCTGATGCCCAAAGAATGCACGATGCTCTACAGGCGCTACAAGACAGCCGCCATCATCGTGGGCGACGTATGATTGAGAAACTGGGCGCGATATTAACTGATAATGATAGCGAGATGCTCACCGAGACTTTATGGCAGGCGGTGTTAATCAAAGCAGGAAATAACCCACGTGCCATTGGTCGGGCGCATATCGGACAGGTGTTGCATGAGCTAGGATTCGTCCATAGTGTGCAAGCTGCCTTTGATAAATATCTGGCAGATGGTAAATGCGCCTATGTCGAAATAGAGACCATGAGTATGTCAAGGACGATCGAGCTAATCCATGAATGTGGTGGCTTGGGTGTGTTGGCGCACCCGACTCGCTATGGGTTGTCAGCGACACGCACGCGAAGACTGATTGAGGATTTTGCTCAGATGGGCGGCGATGCGTGCGAATTGCCAAATAATGAACCAATGAGCTTGCGTGCAATGATTGATAGATGTATCGCTGAACAGGGACTTATGGTATCAGTGGGTAGTGATTATCATGGTGATAATATGCCTTGGCGCAAGCTTGGGGTGACTGCTAAGCCTAAGATGGATCAGATCGCTATATGGGAGCGTTTCTAGATCAGCTCATCCATTTGATCAAGTGTGTACTTAAGCGCATCAAAACATACATCCATCTCAAAGCCTCGATATTGCAAAAATCGCAATTGACGGGCTTTTTCTCTTGGGTCTTTTGGGATGGTGTCGCCGTATTTCTTGCAGCGTGCTTCTATGGCGAGTTTTAACCAATTGATCTCGCCTTGAGCGGTTGTTTCATCATCTAAGATGGTGCCATCGCTGATGCTCTCTACGCCCGCTTGATCAATGAGTTCATCTAGCGAGTAGGGGAGGTCTATGCCGGCTTTTTTTAGACTTTGATTGATGTGTCTTTTGCCACGACCTCGTCGCACGCCTTCGCGGATTAGCATGTGGGCGCAGCGTTCATCTGATTGATAGCCTTTATCAGCAAATTCATCCAATAAAGCTGAGACCAAGTCGGGATCGCAGTCTTTATCAAGTAGCTTCTGACGCAGCTGTTTTTGTGATAATTCACGATTAGACAGATAATAGAAAGCAAGCCATCTTAGCCTGTTAACAGCTTTGTCATTTTGGTAAACCGGCTCAATGCTAACTTTTTGAAGAGTCTGAATGGTGCTCTCATCCAAAATGGTCTGGTTGCTGTCTGCTAAGACATGAGTTATGTTTGGCTGTGGGGCTGCTTTGGGCTTATTGCGAGATTTATATTTTTTGGGTGTATTTGGTAAGGTTTGTGGATCAGGTTTGCTAATTGCATCATCGGTTGGTGGATGAGTTTTCTTAGGTTTCGATAATGTTAATTCACGAAAATCCTGCCAAGGGTTTTGAGTTGATTTCTTGGCAGTTGGATTGTGTGACTGGGTAGAATGAGTTTTTTTGGTATTGGTTGATGGCTGATGGGTATTGCCATTAGATGAATCGGCGGATACAGGTTCGCCCATATCCGCCAATATTTCTGCCAATGTTTTGATGGTGGTCATGCTAGGATGTCACGAATCGAACCTTAAAACAGGTTGTCATCTTCCATGCCTTCGATGAATTCGGGTGGCTCGCCATCATCGGCGTGAGATTCGCTGATGGGTGCGGTGTTACCCATTTTCTCTTGGCGGATTCTGTTTTCGATCTCTTGTGCGATGTCAGGATTCTCTGCCAAGTATTTTACGGTATTGGCTTTACCTTGACCGATCTTACCTTCGCCATAGCTGTACCATGCGCCAGATTTGCCAACCGCGCCAATGTCTACGCCCAAATCCACAACTTCCCCTAGGCGGTTAATGCCTTCGCCATACATGATTTGGAATTCGGCTTGGCGGAACGGAGGCGCCATTTTGTTTTTGATGACTTTGACGCGAGTCTCAGAGCCGACGATGTCCTCGCCTTCTTTGATTTGGCCTGTGCGACGAATGTCCAGACGCACCGAAGCGTAGAATTTAAGCGCGTTACCACCTGTCGTGGTCTCAGGTGAGCCGAACATAACACCAATTTTCATACGAATCTGGTTAATGAAAATCACCATGCAGTTAGAGCGCTTGGCGTTACCAGTGATTTTACGCAGCGCCTGACTCATCAGACGTGCCTGCAGACCCATGTGACTGTCGCCCATCTCGCCTTCAATCTCAGCTTTAGGGGTGAGTGCTGCCACAGAGTCCACGACGATCATGTCCACCGCGCCAGAGCGCACCAACATGTCAGCGATCTCTAGGGCTTGCTCGCCGTTGTCGGGCTGTGAGACCATCAGCTTATCGATGTCCACACCCAACTTGCGCGCGTAGATAGGGTCTAGAGCGTGTTCAGCATCAATGAACGCGCAGGTGCCGCCTTGCTTTTGGCATTCGGCGATGGTCTGTAGGGTGAGGGTGGTTTTACCAGAGCTTTCAGGGCCAAAGATCTCAATGATACGACCCTTTGGTAGACCGCCAATGCCCAATGCGATATCAAGACCTAATGAGCCTGTGGAGACCACATCCACGTCAATTTTGGCTGACTCGTCGCCAAGATACATGATGGTGTTTTTACCAAAGCTTTTCTCGATCTGTGCAAGTGCTGCCTTGAGTGCTTTTTCTTTATTTTCATCGACGCTGGTGGTCGCATCCTTCGCTTTTGTGCTCATATATTTGCCTAATTGATATTACTAAGTAAGTGTTAAAC
>OERH01000183.1_pt1 | contig 12338 bp, 11 predicted proteins | sample 1539931 | NCBI WGS metagenome assembly OERH01 (sample SAMEA3891233, study PRJEB23780) | metagenome | biome: terrestrial biome; feature: animal house; material: water of meat washing | place: Italy | collected 2015-05-12
GCGAAATCTTCCTATTTGGGTGCGATGCCTGATGATGCGCTCCGCCGTATTCACCCCAATCCCCTGCAATGTCAAAAAATCGCTCGCGGTCGCTGTATTGATATTCATGCGCTCGCCAAGTTTCTTGACGGTCCTTTGCTCATTTTTCATCGCCTGATAGGCGCTAACAGCATCAGCATAGCAGCGATCTCCTGCAGAGTGCACTTGGGCGAAGCTTGGTAGCGTCGCCGCCATCCATAGCAATATGGCAAAGCTACTTATTTTCTGCATCTTTTGCCATATCCCAATATTTATCCATCTCCGCCAAATCGCTCTCTTCAAAAGTTTTACCCTGCTCCATAAACGACTGCTCAACAAAGGCAAAGCGGCGTTTAAATTTGGCATTGGTATTTTGTAGTGCCATCTCGGCATCAATGTCCAAATGACGAGCAAGGTTAGTCAGCACAAACAGCACATCGCCAAGCTCGCCTGCGATTTTGTCTTTTTGAGCTTCATCCAATTTATCTGTTTTATATTTAAACTCAGGCGTGGGCAATTCTACGTGTAATTCGCCAAGCTCTTCTTGGAGTTTACCCAACACACCGCTCAAATCTTGCCAATCAAAACCGACTTTACCCGCCTGTTTTTGCAAATTTTGGGCGGTCATCAGAGCGGTGCCTGCCTTGACATCGGACAATAGGCGTTTGGGACGGTCTTGGTTTTCTATTTGCTTAATCTCATCCCAACGGCGTTTGACATCTTCGTCTGTTTTTAGATTTTCTTTGTCAAACACATGGGGGTGTCTGCGAATGAGCTTTTCTTGTAGGGTATAAATCACGTCCGCCATGTCAAACCGCGCCTGCTCGGCATACAGATGGGCATGAAAGACGATTTGCAAAAGCACATCGCCAAGCTCGCCTTTAATGTCATCTGTGGCAAGGGGGCTTTTGTCGTCATTACTGATAGCTTCAATGAGTTCAAAAACTTCTTCTATGGCGTATTTTTGTAGGCTATCGTTAGTTTGTTTTTTATCCCATGGGCAATCGGTACGAAGGCGCGCCATGAGTGCTAACAGGTCAGAGAATTGATTGGTCGGATTCATGATTATTATCCAAAAAAAATAAACCCCATTATACTAGATAATGGGGTTTTCCACATCGATTTTGGGTGGATTACTGAGCCAAATCTTCGAACAAGGCGGTAGATAGGTAACGCTCGCCTGATGACGGAATCACCACCACGATGAGCTTGCCGGCATTTTCAGGACGGCTTGCCACTTGTAGGGCTGACCAGACCGCAGCCCCTGCACTGATGCCCACAAGCAGACCTTCTTTTTCTGCCATTTGACGAGCCGTGGCAAAGGCGGATTCGGTCGTTACCGTGATGACTTCATCATAAACACCTGTATTTAGGATGCTTGGCACAAAACCAGGGGCTAAGCCTTGTAGCTTGTGTGGACCTTTTTCGCCACCGCTAAACACAGGCGAATCAGACGGCTCAACCGCCACGATTTGCACACTGTCTTTTTTAGATTTTAGCACTTCGCCCACGCCTGTAATCGTACCGCCCGTGCCAATCCCTGCCACCACGATGTCCACTTGCCCATCTGTGTCTCTCCAGATTTCTAAGGCGGTGGTTTCACGGTGGATTTTTGGGTTGGCTAGGTTGTCAAATTGGCGTGGCATAAAATAGCCGTCTTGACTGGCAAGCTCGTTCGCCTTAGCAATCGCCCCGCCCATGCCGTCCGCAGCAGGTGTTAGCACCAATTCTGCCCCATACGCACGCAGCAGAGCTCGACGTTCAAGACTCATGCTCTCAGGCATGGTGATAACAAGTTTATAACCCTTAGACGCACACACCATGGCAAGCCCAATGCCTGTATTGCCCGATGTTGCTTCTACGATGGTGGTGTCTTTGTTGATAAGCCCGTCTTTTTCGGCTTCGTTTATCATGGATAGGGCAATGCGGTCTTTAACCGAGCTGGCTGGGTTAAAGTATTCTAGCTTAGCGACAACGCGAGCGGGCAATCCCTCTGTTAGGCGGTTAAGTTCTACTAGGGGTGTGTTACCGATCAGGTCGGTAATGTTATTAGCAATGTTCATGGCATTGTCCTATTGTTAAGTTATGGTTGGAATATTAAAGATGGAATTAGCATAACAAATTTTTGATAAAATTTATAGGCAAAAAGCGATAAGTGATATTCCATTTTGGAATTTAATAGATTCGCTCCGCCAAATTGATTGGTTTATGCTAAAATAATCAAAATTATTTTAATACCCCCCTTTAGGATAAATCATGACCACTTTTAACCCCATCACCATCTCTTGCTTTAAAGCCTATGACGTGCGTGGCGAGCTTGATGTCAATCTTGATAACGCCATCGCCTACCGTATCGGACGAGCGTTCGCCCAATATCTCAATGACGGCAAAGAAAACCCTGTCATCGTGGTCGGCTCGGACATTCGCCCGTCCAGCGAAAGCCTAAAACAATCCGCCATTGACGGCATCACGGATGCTGGCGTGGACGTGATTGATTTGGGCATGGTTGGCACCGAAGAAGTGTATTTTGCCACAAGCTATCATAACGCCATTGGTGGCATTGAAGTTACCGCAAGTCATAACCCCATCAACTACAACGGCTTAAAAATGGTGCGTGAAAACTCTCGCCCCATCAGTGGCGATACAGGCTTGGCGGACATTCGTGCGATTGCCGAGCGTGGCGAATTTGTGGTGGCGGACAAAGGTAAAGTTACCCTAAACACCGACAAGACCGCCTATATTGACAAGCTCATGAGCTTTACCGATACCGCCAAATTCACCCCCAAAAAAATCGTGGTAAACAGTGGCAACGGCTCGGCAGGACCTGTGGTTGATGAATTACAAAAACGTCTTGGCGATAACATTGAGCTTATCAAAGTCCACCACGTCCCAGACGGCTCATTCCCCAACGGCATTCCCAACCCCATGATTATCGCCAATCAAAAGGTAACATCGGAGGCAGTCATCGCTCATGGGGCGGATTTTGGGGTGGCGTTTGACGGCGATTTTGACCGCTGTTTTTTGTTTGATGAACATGGGCAATTTATCGAAGGCTCATACATCGTGGGCATGCTTACCGAGGTGTTTTTGAAAAAACATCAAGGCGAGAGCATCGTTTATGACCCCCGAGTGATTTATAACACCGAGAACGTCATCACCCAAAATGGCGGTACGCCTGCCATCAGCAAATCAGGGCATTCGTTCATCAAGCAGGTCATGCGTGAGACAGGGGCGATTTATGGCGGTGAGATGTCGGCTCATCATTATTTTCGTGATTTTGCCTATTGTGATAGTGGCATGATTGTGTGGCTACTTGTGATTGAGCTGTTATCGGTAACGGGCAAAACTTTATCCGAGCTGGTCAATGGCTATATCAATGATTTCCCCAGTTCAGGAGAGCTAAACTTTCGCTTGGGGCAAAAAACCGCTACCGAAATCAGCGAGCTGTTAGAGCAAAAATACCACGCATTAAACCCTGCCAAAAACACCCTAGACGGATTAAGCCTAGATTTTGGCAGTTGGCGGTTTAATCTACGTTCATCCAACACCGAACCACTTATCCGCTTAAACATCGAAGCCAAAGGCGACAAAGAGCTATTAAAAGAGCGAACTGATGAGATTTTGGCAGTATTAGATGAATGCGGTGCGGCGAGCGCCAATCACTAAGCCACGAAAAGACCCGAAATATCGGGTCTTTTTTTATAAATAAGATTTAACCCATTTGACAAAACTATCCACCATGGGCGAGATGTCTTGATTGGCGTGCACGATGTAATAGGCTCGATGACTGTCCAAAGTTTTATCGGATATAATGATGAGCTGTCTTGATTGCAGCTCCTGCTCGATGAGCATCTTGGGGATCAGTGCCATACCCATTCCTTGTGCTGCTGCCACTGCTAACATCGAGAACAGCTCATATCGCTGCCCACTAAAAGGACTATAATGATCGATATGATTCGCCAAGAACCATTCCTGCCAGATGGTCGGTCTGGTTGTCTGCTGCAATAGAGGCATTTTGGACAGTTCATTATCCGCCAAGTCACATTCGCCATTCACCCCCACCAAGGACTCCCCAAAATGCTCAATCAAAAGCTTAGGCGATGCCACCAACACAAGAGATTCATCCATCAGATGATGCGACTGCACACCTGGCCATTGGCGAATCTGCTGCGGCGTACCTGCAAATATCGCCGCATCAAACATATTCTCGCTGAACAAAAAAGGCTTCGTGCTCGTCTCTAGATGCAGATTAATCTTGGGATGTCGCTCATTGAAGTCGTGTAACTTTGGCAAAAGCCAGCGGGTCGCAAACGTCGGCACCACGCCTAATTTTAGAACGCCGCCAAGGCCTTTATGATTCATCAAATCAACCGTTGATCGCTCAAGCCCTAGCAGATGCGAAGTGACACTCTTTAGGTACATTCTGCCTGCTGTCGTCAGCTCCACGCCATGCCTGGTTCTGGCAAACAGCGCCACACCCAAGTATTCTTCTAGCTGCTTCACCTGTCTAGACACCGCACTTTGGGTCATGAATAGTGCCTGCGCCGCATGTGTGTGGCTGCCATGTTTGGCAACTGCCTCAAAGCATAATAAGCTTTGCAAAGAAGGAATGGATCGCTTCATAAATTCGTCCGATGAATGATATGCCAAAAACACATACAATAATATCTTTAATGTCTTAAAACCTAGTATTTATCTGTATTTTAGTCAAAATAATGGGCAAATACTAGGCTTTATCGCTTAAGATATGCATAAAAATCATATCTTGATGAAAATTACTCGATTGAAATTTTTTGATTTTATCAATATTATAAAACTTCCAATCTCATATTCATCAATGCATCGGAGGCACACATGGCTAGCACAAAGGTCACATTCAACTGGGAAGATCCTTTCTTGTTAGAAGCGCAACTCACCGAAGAAGAGCGAATGATTCAAAAAGTCGCGCACGATTACTGTCAATCAAAATTACAACCCAGAGTCCTAGAACAGTTCCGCCACGAAAAAACCGACGAAAGCATATTTCGTGAGATGGGCGAGCTTGGGCTATTAGGCCCTACCATCGGCGAACAATATGGCGGTGCAGGGCTAAATTATGTCAGCTATGGTCTGATCGCTCGTGAAATTGAACGCGTAGATTCTGGCTATCGCTCTATGGCAAGCGTGCAAAGCTCTTTGGTCATGGTACCTATTAATGAATTTGGCACCGAAGCGCAAAAACAAAAATACCTACCAAAACTTGCCACAGGTGAATATATTGGCTGCTTTGGTCTGACCGAACCAGATCACGGCTCCGACCCTGGCAGCATGATCACACGCGCCAAAAAAGTCGATGGCGGCTACCGTCTAACAGGCTCAAAAATGTGGATCACCAACAGCCCGATCGCTGATGTGTTCGTCGTCTGGGCAAAGGAGGTCTCTGAGTCGGGTGCGGTAGGCGACATTCGCGGCTTCATCCTAGAAAAAGGATGGGAAGGTCTGTCTGCGCCTGCCATTCATGGCAAGGTTGGGCTGCGCGCCTCGATCACAGGCGAGATCGTGATGGACAATGTGTTTGTACCCAAAGAGAATGCTTTTCCTGACATTCGCGGCCTAAAAGGTCCATTTACCTGCCTTAACAGCGCTCGCTATGGTATCGCTTGGGGTGCGATGGGTGCGGCAGAATTCTGCTGGCACACTGCACGCCAATACACACTAGATCGCAAACAATTCGGTCGCCCTCTGGCTGCCAACCAGCTCATCCAAAAGAAGCTGGCCGACATGCAAACCGAGATCGCCTTAGGGCTTCAGGTTGCGCTGCGCTTTGGGCGGATGAAAGATGAAGGTATCGCTGCTGTGGAAGGAACATCGCTCATCAAGCGCAATAACTGCGGTAAGGCGTTAGACATCGCCCGAACAGCGCGCGACATGATGGGCGGCAACGGCATCAGCGATGAATTTGGTGTGGCGCGCCACTTGGTGAACCTTGAGGTGGTGAATACCTATGAAGGCACCCATGACATCCACGCGCTTATTCTAGGGCGAGCACAGACAGGCATCGCTGCGTTCTGTAATTAGTCAGTAAGGAGCTTGCCATGCACGCATTACAAGGAATTAAAGTGCTCGACCTAAGTCGGGTACTGGCAGGACCGTGGTGTAGTCAGATTTTGGCAGATCTTGGTGCTGATGTCATTAAAGTGGAGCGACCATGCTATGGCGATGATACTCGCACATGGGGGCCACCTTGGATGCCTGACAACCAAGGCAATCAGACCCGTGAATCAGGCTATTTTCAATGCACCAATCGAAATAAGCGCTCTATCGCCATCGACATCACCCACCCTCAAGGTCAGGCATTGATACATGACATCGTCAACGACGTGGATGTGGTCATCGAAAACTACAAAGTCGGCTCCCTCAAAAAATACAGCCTAGACTACGATTCATTGCGCCAAATTAACCCACAGCTTGTTTATTGCTCAATCACAGGCTTTGGGCAGGACGGTCCTAGAGCCGATGAGCCAGGTTATGATTTTATCATTCAGGGCATGTCAGGACTCATGAGCGTGACCGGTGAGTCAGATGATATGGCAGGCGGCGGCCCGCAGAAAGTCGGTGTGGCACTCGTGGACATCCAGACCGGGCTGTATGCCACGATCGCCATTCAGGCAGCACTGCTGGCACGGACTCACACGCAGCAGGGTCAGCATATTGATATTTCTCTTCTGGATGTGCAGGTCGCCACCTTAGCCAATCAGGGCATGAATTATCTAAGCTCTGGCAATGTACCAAAACGCATGGGTAACAAGCACCCTAACATCGTGCCCTATCAGACGTTCAAGGCAAAAGACAAATCATTCATCATCGCCTGCGGTAATGACAAGCAGTTCGTCGATCTGTGTTTGGCGATCGGACTCCCCAAGCTTGTTAGTACGGATAAATACCTTAAGAACCAAGATCGGGTAAAGCATCGAGATGAGTTAATCGAACAACTCTCGGCGCATTTTTTGACTCAAAATGCCGAACACTGGGTTGATCGCATTCATGCCGCCAAAGTCCCCGTAGGGCTGATTAATAATATCGAAGAGGCGCTTAATGAGCCGCAGATTAACCATCGGGGCATGGTGGTTAATATACCGCACAATCTCAATAAGGACTTTAAGACCATCGGATCGCCCATTCGCCTGTCTGGCACACCCGTGACTTATCGTCTTGCCCCGCCCCAGCTGGGTGAGCATACCTTTGAGGTGTTAGCGTCGTTTTGTGATCAGGATCAATTACACTCATTACAGGAGCAAGGCATCATCGAGAATCTACACAAGGATTGATGACAGCACAATAATTAGGTGCTACAATGAAATCGTTTTATGAATTTTACAAGGAGTTAATCATGAAACTAATGACCAAACTTATCACCGTCGCTGTATTTGCCTGCTGCCTCGCTGCTTGCCAAGGCGAAAAAGGCGAATCCAATTCACAAACTGCCCAAAGCCAAAACGCCGATCAATTGCAAACCAAGTTTTTGACCATCGGCACAGGTGGTGCATCTGGTCCATTCAACATCATCGGGACTTCACTCTCAGAATTATACGCTCAAAAGTTTGGTGTCAATTCAAAGACCCAAACCACAGGCGCATCTGTTGAGAATCTTAATTTGATCGACCAAAAGAAACTTGAGATGGCGTTTGTGATGAACGACTCGCTCAATGATGCCGTGATGGGCGTGGGCAGCTTCCAAAAGAAAGTGGAAAATGTACGCTCAGTCGCAGCGCTATACCCGAACTACGTGCAGATCGTCGCATCCAGCAAAAGCAACATCAGCTCCATCGAAGACCTTCGTGGTAAGCGCATTGCTGTCGGTGCACACGGTTCAGGCGTGGAGCTGTCCACACGAACGTTGCTTGAGGGCTTTGGGATTACTTATAAAGACATCAGACCTGATTATCTTGGCTTTGCTGAAGCGGCCGATGGGTTAAAATCAGGCAAATTGGATGCAGCATTTTTTACCAGTGGCATGCCCAATTCGTCCTTGATGGAATTGCAGCAAGGGTTTGATTTAAAGCTCATCGCCATCCCTACCGATAAGCTGACCGAAGTCGCCAAAACCAAGACTTTCTTTGTGACTGAGACGATCCCCAAAGGCATGTACGGCAATGGCGAGGACATACCAACAGCCGCCATCTTAAACACGCTCGTGGTGCGCAGCGACCTAAGTGACGATGACATCTATACATTAACCAAGGCCTTGTTTGAGAATCTAAACAAACTTCAAAACGCCCATCAGGCCGCCAACGGTATTCAGGTTGAAAACGCACAGCAAAATCTCATCGCGCCACTACATCCTGGTGCACAGCGATACTATGATGAGGTGGGTGCAAGCAAATAATCCTGATTAACTGCGAATCAAAAATGACCGCAAGGGCTGTCCTTGCGGTCATTTTGTTTAGCTGTGATAAAGTTTAAAACTGAAAGTCAGACAACTTTTGGCATTAAGATTTAAGCTTATCGCCCACCAAGCCCTTAACGGTGTTTAGGATGTCGGCAGGTAGGACGACGGTCTTGGCATTATCTGACTGCGCCATCTCGTTCATCGCCTTAATGTACTGCTCACCCAATAGATAGACCACAGGCATCTCTTTGCCATCCATCGCAGATGAGATTAGACGAATTGACTCTTCTGAACCACGTGCTAGGACCACCTGAGCCTCAGCATCACGGCGTGACGCCTCAAGACGACCATCTGCTTCTAAGATTGCCGCTTGTTTTTGACCGTCGGCGCGCGTAACCATGGCACGGCGCTGACGCTCTGCTGCTGCCTGCTCTTCCATCGCCATCTGCATGGTGGGGGATGGTTTGATGTCTTGAATTTCTACGGTTTTTAGGGTGATGCCCCAGTCGCTGATGTCGTCAGAGATGGCGTGTTTGAGTTGTGCTTTGATCTGATCTCGGCTTGATAAAGCATTGTCCAAGTCCATCTCACCGATGATCGAACGCAAAGAAGTCTGCACCAGATTGCGAATACCATGCTCATAATCCTCGATGCCATACACCGCATGCGCAGGCTGCACGATATTGATGTACGCCACCGCATTGGCGATGATGACGACGTTGTCGCGGGTGATAACTTCTTGACTTGGTACGTCAAGCACGATGTCTTTGGTGGTGACTTTATAGGCGACACTATCAACATAAGGAATGATAAAATTAAGCCCCGGCTCTAGCGTCTGATGGTATTTACCCAGTCGCTGCACGATCCATTTTTCACCTTGTGATACCATACGCACCCCCTTAAAGATGGTAAATACCACAAAAATAATCAACACAATCAATACACTACCGAATTCAATCATCTCTTTGTCCTATCTTTTTATTATCATAATTCGCGTTCCACGTGGAACCATCATTAACGCTTGGAGACAAATAGCTCATTGCCAACGATGCGCTTCACCACAGCACGCTCACCCACTGCGATCACTTCATCATCATGAGTGCGACACACCCACTCGCTTGAGCCAAGCTGCGGTATGTTAAAGCGAATTTTGCCACGAGTACCGTCTGTTGGCTCGATGATGATGCCAATCTCGCCAATGATGGTTGCACCGCCAAGACCTGCCTTGGTGCGATTCTTGATGCGTGGTTGGATAAATTTAAACCACAAGGCACAAAACAGCACCGACAACACCAACCACAACAGTACCGATGTTGTCACAGACAAGCCTAACAGCCAAGACAGCAGCGCCACAATGATCGCTGCCGCCCCAAACCACAACATAAAGAAAGTCGGAACGAACATCTCAGCGATCAACAAGATCACGCCAAATACCAACCAATACCAAGGTTCTATCGTCATCATAAATCCTTAAAATTCATTATGTTGCGGCTGTTGAATGCTTAATTACAACGCACCCAATACCTGGACAGGCAGCGTCACCACATCAAAGGCAAGCGCAAAAGGCAGTAGCACCAATTTCTCAGCACCTGTACGACCGCTATTAGTGGTTGTTTGGGTATTCGTATAAATCGACACGCTGTACGGACGAGTCAATGGGCGGAACTGCGAGCGCACCAAATCAAAGTTGCTGACCTGTGGATATACCGCGCCTTTTAGTGGTACATCAAAGCAAAAACGCTGTGCATTCATGCGAGTATCGCTCTCGCTTGTGCATTCTTTTGCGCCATTTTGGATAAAGAACTGCATGTCACTGCGCTTAAATTCATCTTGTAGGCGCGCATAGGATAGCTTCATCGTGCCCGCGAATTTACCGTCATTATTGGCAGAATAAAATTCCAGCGCATTATCAACAGTGATGTTCTTAGGCTCTAGCTTGGTTAGCAGATTGACAAGCTTCGTGCCGCCTTCGGTTAGGACGTAGCTTTGTTTTTCGCCGACGATAACCACCGAGCTCGATGCCACGCCTGAATTAGCCGCAGGGCTGCCGAACGCCACAACGCGATCATCGATCAGCGTGGTTCTTTTGTTTTGGGTTTGGGTGGTGCGTGTGTCATCAAGCAAAGATGACGTCGCACAACCAGACATCAAAACTGCGCCAAGCGCACAAGTTAAGGCAACACGTTTCATAAGCACTCCTAAAATGGATATAAAATACTATAATGGATTTGCCAGTTTTTAGCAAGCCACTTGATTGTATTTTAAATTTGGGTTTACGAGTGTATTATTATTGTAAAGGCAGGTTGAAATGATGCGGATGTTTTGGGGTGATGTCTTGAAAATAGGCGTAAATTTTTGGGAGATCCTGCTCAATATCGCCCGTCGGATAGAACGGTGGCAAAAATCGCAGTGTCTTCGTGCGATAATCAAGCGCCGCAGGAATGATTGGCACGCCTGCACCCACCGCCAAATAATAAAACCCCGTTTTCCATTTATCCGTACGCATTCGGGTTCCTTCTGGTGCTAGCCCCAGAAATAGCGGCGCTTTGGTGGCGAAGCGATCAATATTCGCCTGAAGCACCGAACCTTTCTTGCCTCGGTCGATTGGCATGACACCTGCCCACGTCAAGAACTGGGATAGGATTGGCACGCCGAACAGCTCTTTTTTTGCCAATATCTTAATATCCACACCAAGCTCGACCAGCAGTGGCAGAGCGTATACACCATCTAGGTTGGAGGTGTGCGGCACACCGATCACCACAGCCTGATCAATGTTCGGTATCTGCCCCACGGTTCGCCATCCTGTGAGCCTATTAAATAAGTGTGCGATCTTTGGGGCAACCCCGCCATCCCTTTTGGGTATACGATCGCCCAGATCAGCATGGGATAACAGCTGCATCTTATACCGCCAAATCCGCCAAATCGCCCTTACTTTCTAGCCACGCCTTGCGGTCGGACGCTCGTTTTTTGGCAAGTAGCATATCCATCACGCCACTGGTACTTGCAAAATCATCAATGTCTAATTGCACCAAACGGCGAGTATCAGGGTTCATGGTTGTCTCACGCAAATGGTCGGGGTTCATCTCGCCCAAGCCCTTAAAACGGGTAATTTGCGGTTTGCCTTTGGATTTTGTTTTTTTCAAAATGGCATTCAATTCATCATCGTCCAAGGCATAATGCACGTCCTTGCCGATGTCAATGCGATACAGTGGGGGCATGGCGACAAACAAATGCCCTGCTTCCACAAGCGCGCGAAAATGCTTGACAAACAACGCACAAATCAAGGTCGCAATGTGTAAGCCGTCCGAGTCTGCGTCCGCCAGAATGCAGATTTTGTCATAGCGTAATTCGGATAGGTCGTCAGACGCTGGGTCTACCCCTATGGCAATGGCAATGTCGTGTATCTCTTGGCTGGATAATACGGTGTCGTGCGAGACCTCCCATGTGTTTAGGATTTTACCACGCAGGGGCAGTATCGCCTGAAAATGGCGGTCTCGGGCTTGTTTGGCAGACCCGCCTGCACTGTCGCCTTCCACCAAAAACAGCTCCGCTCCGTCTTTAAATTCGCCCTTACAATCGGCTAATTTACCCGGTAAGGCAGGACCTTGGGTGATTTTTTTGCGGGCGACTTTTTGGGCGGATTTGAGCCGTTTGCCTGCTTTACTAATGGCAAGCTCGGCAATGGCTTTGGCGGTGTCGGGGTGGGCGTTTAGCCACAGACTAAACGCATCTTTGGCAAGGGTCTGCACCAGCGGAGACGCTTCACGGCTTGATAGGCGTTCTTTGGTTTGACCGCTAAACTGTGGCTCGGCAAATTTTAAGGACAAAATATAATTGACCCCGTCCCAAACATCTTCAGCAGATAATTTCAGATTACGTGGCAACAAGTTACGTAACTCACAAAACTCACGCATCGCATCGGTTACACCTGAGCGTAGGCCATTCACATGAG
>OERH01000189.1_pt1 | contig 12174 bp, 10 predicted proteins | sample 1539931 | NCBI WGS metagenome assembly OERH01 (sample SAMEA3891233, study PRJEB23780) | metagenome | biome: terrestrial biome; feature: animal house; material: water of meat washing | place: Italy | collected 2015-05-12
CAGGCCCGACCAAGGATCAGGAGCTGCTGACCGAGATCCGTGATCTGCTGAAATCTCAACAGGAGCGTTAAGCCGACTCCCCAGACTGGTGTGTATGTGTGTCACGATGCCCATGGGCTATGGTTAGATGGCGTAAAGTTATATAGGCGTCGTGACTATGCAAAACTCCACTGCTGCAAACTCCAATCACAGCTTTATTCTCCGTTTTCTTTTGCTGCTTGCGCTGCCACTTGTTTTGACCACATTGGGTAGTGCGTACCTTTTTTCTGTTATGCAGAAAAACACCTTGCTAAGCACCGCCAGATTTTTTAACGATAGTACTGCGCAGCAATGGGATAACTCACTCTCTTCGGTTGAGAGGCAAATAAATATCATCATTGCCGACATTACTGAGAATAATGGAGATCTTCCCCCGGAATTAAAACAACGTTATCGCGACATTTGGCAATACCTTCTTTACCCTGATGGCCCAATAAAAACCGTGTACTACATGCTTCAGGATAACAAGCATATCAATTTCTCTCTTCATCCTACCCCGATTGAGTTCAAAGAGTCGGAACGTCCATGGTACCGCAATGCTATCGAGCATCCCGGCATCAATATCTGGAGTTCCCCTTACATTGACGCGATTGAAAAAATGCCGGTCGTCACCCTTTCCCATGCTGTTTTTAATAACCAGGGGGAATTTCTTGGCGTGATTGGCATCGACCTGAACTTGAAAGTATTTTCAGCACGTATAGGGCGGATTCTGGAGAGTAGTAACAATGTTGTATATATGCTCTTTGACCGAGGCAGCAAGATGATTGTGGCTCACAGCGACCCTCAGGAAAACGGCAGTCGACTTGACCAGCCATGGATTTCTGAATTGAAAGGCAGGAATGGTACCTTAATGAGTAAAAATGGTGATCTCATTTCATATCACGCCCTTCACAACAACCCATCATGGCTGGTTATTACTGTATTTCCATTCAAGAGCGATATTCTGATTGGTGAAATATTGCCTACCATATTTATCACTCTGATATTGTCACTATCGATATTCACACTGGTTGCCATTATTTTCAGACAACGTCTGGAGCATACTATCAGCACATTGGTACAAGTTGTTAGACAATTGCGTATTACCCCTCCAGGGCAACAGATTATTATCCCCAAGCTGGCTGGTATAGGGGAGCTGGAGGATGAAATAGTGATGATTTCAGACAAAATGCAGGCAGAAACCGAAAAGTCGCTGCGTGATGCATTAACCGGCTTGTACAACCGCCGTCATTTGGAAGAGGTGCTCGCCACTCTACATAAAGAAAATAGCCAATATATATTGGCGATTATCGACATTGATAACTTCAAAAAAATAAATGATACCTATGGTCATCCCATCGGTGATGCCGTTTTGAAACGCACCGCTCAGCTAGGTAGCCAATTGCTGGAGGAACAGGCAACCCTGTGCCGCTTTGGGGGGGAAGAGCTGGTCGCCATTTTTGAACAGACGGATATTGCCAACGCGCAGAAGTTGATGGAGCAGTGGCGTATCAGCATGGGGCAACAGGATTGGCGTGAAAAGGGCTTAAGCGTCTCCTTTAGCGGTGGCATTGCCGAATCCCTGAATGATGCGCCAGACAGTGTGATGGCCCGCGCCGATGCAGCCCTGTATCAGGCTAAACAAGCGGGCAAAAATCGCCTGCAACGGGCTTAAGCGCGGGGGTGGTGCTCACCGTGCAGCGCCTTGAGTCGCTCGTTGGCCACATGGGTGTAGATCTGGGTGGTGGAGAGATCCGCATGGCCCAGCAGCATCTGCACCACCCGCAAGTCGGCGCCGTGGTTGAGCAGATGGGTGGCAAAGGCGTGGCGCAAGGTATGGGGGGATAGCTCGCCGTTAATCCCGGCCCGCAGGGCATAGAGCTTGATGCGATGCCAGAAGGTCTGGCGGGTCATCATACGGGCCTGCTTGGAGGGAAACACCACATCCGAGCTGGTGCCCCCCAGCAGCAGGGTGCGGGCCTCCCGGTAGTAACGCTCCAGCCAGTGCATCGCCTCCTCGCCCATCGGCACCAGCCGCTCCTTGTTGCCCTTGCCCACCACCCGCACCAGCCCCTGGCGCAGGCTGACATGCTCGGCGGTGAGCCCCACCAGCTCGGAGACCCGCAGCCCGGTGGCGTAGAGCAGCTCCAGCATCGCCTTGTCCCGCAGCTCCAGCGGGTCATCCACCAGCGGCGCACTCAGCAGAGCCTCCACTTCCGCTTCGCTTAAATCGGAGGGGAGTTTTTTCGGCAGCTTGGGCCCCTCCAGCAGCACGGTCGGATCGTCGCTGCGCAGCTTCTCGCGGTTGAGATACTGGTAAAAGCGGCGCAGGGCCGACAGGAAGCGGGCGGTGCTGCTCGCCGCAAACTGGTGATCGACCCGCCAGGCGAGGTAGTGCTGGATCTCGTCCATCCCCGCCAGCAGCAGCGAGCTCCCCTGCTCGTCGAGCCAGAGGGAGAACTTCTCCAGATCGCTGCGATAGGAGCTGACCGTGTTGTCAGACAATCCCCGCTCCAGCCAGAGGGCGTCGAGGAAGGGTTCAATCAGGGGATGGGGGTCAGGCTTGCTCATGGTGCGCTGCAATCAGGGGATCGATGGCCCATTGTAACGCGCCAACTCCTTGGAAAGACAAGGCACTTTCATTGGAAAGATAAGGCACGTTTGCCACGCCCCTTGCCGGGCGGTGAAGGTCGAATGGCAATCTGCTAGACTGGCGCCCTCCCCTTACGTTACCCATCGTGTTGCCAACATGGCGCAGCCCACACGAGCATGCGAGAACGCGCCAAAAGCAAGCGAGAAAGCGCCAACAGAGAGAAGAGCGATGAAGATTGGTCTGTTTTACGGTTCCACCACCTGCTACACCGAGATGGCTGCCGAGAAGATCCGCGCCCTCATCGGCCCCGAGCTGGTGGATATTCACAATATCAAGGATGTCTCCCTGCGCCGGATGGAGGATTACGAGATCCTGATCCTCGGCATCTCCACCTGGGATTTTGGCGAACTGCAGGAGGACTGGGAGTCCCGCTGGGAAGATATCGCCGATCTCCATCTGGAGGGACGCATCGTGGCCCTGTTTGGCCTCGGCGATCAGCTCGGTTATGGCGAATGGTTCCAGGACGCCCTCGGCATGCTGCACGATCAGCTGGTGCCAAAAGGGGTCAAGCTGGTGGGCTACTGGCCCAACGAAGGGTACGAATTCGATGCCTCCAAGGCACTGATCGACGATGGCCGTCACTTCGTCGGGCTGGCGCTGGACGATGCCAATCAATATGACCAGACCGATCCGCGCATCGAGCAGTGGGTCGAGCAGATCCTGAGCGAAATCCACGCCCTGCTCTGATCTTTCCCACGTTTTGGCAAAACGACCCTGAGCGCCTGGCCCTGGCCGCCGGGCGCAGTTATCGCACCGATTTTCTCAATCGGTATCATCGCATGACGCTATAGCGACTTTTTTGTGCTGGTCTGCAACAATGGACTCGACATCCCATAACAATCAGAGCCGGATGTCGGAAGCAAACGGACAGACCAGAAAAGGATATTCTATGACCCCATTCTCCCTGTTGGCCCCCGCCATCGCCCGTGACGTGCTCGATCACGCGCTGGCGCTGGGTGCCGATTTCGCCGAGCTGTTTGTGGAGCGCAAGCGCCGCAGCCAGCTCAGCCTGCTCTCCAGCCAGATAGAGAACATCAGCGGCGGCCTCGATTTCGGCATCGGCGTGCGCCTCTGTTACGGCCACAAGGTGCTCTACGGCTACACCAATCTGGCCAGCCGCGACGAGCTGCTGCGCATCGTCACCCTGCTGGCGGCCAAAGACCGCCGCGACCCCGTGGTGACCGCCACCGCCTTCGATTTCACCCGCCTGAGCGATCGCAACCCGGTGGCGCTGCCGCTGTCGGCAGACAAGCTGCTGGAGCAGAAGATCGCCTATCTGCACGCCATGGATGCGGCGGCCCGCGCCGAGAGCAGCAAGGTGAGCCAGTTCTCCGGCAACGTGCTGGGCTGGGAGCAGGAGGTGGAGATCTTCAACAGCGAAGGGGTGCAAGTGGCCGATCGCCGCCACTACAACCGCATCATGGCCCAGACCATCGCCATGGAAGGGAGCGAGCAGAGCGTCGGTTACGAGGCCCCCGGCGCCCTGATGGGCTGGGAGCATGCCGATCGCATCGATCCGCGCGAGCTGGCCCTCACCGCCACCCGTCAGGCACTGGTGAAACTGGGCGCGGCTCCCTGCCCGAGCGGCACCCTGCCGGTCATCATGGAGAACGGCTTTGGCGGCGTCATCTTCCACGAGGCGTGCGGTCATCTGCTGGAGACCACCTCGGTGGCCAAGAAGGCCTCGGTGTTCCACGACAAGATGGGCCAGCTTATCGCCAATCCGGTGGTCAATGCGGTGGACGAGGGACTGCAAGGCAACGCCTGGGGCTCCATCAACGTCGATGACGAGGGGATGGCGACCCAGCATACCCAGCTCATCAAGGACGGCGTGCTGACCGGCTTTCTGGTGGACAGAATGGGCGCCCTCAAGACGGGTTACGCCCGCACCGGCTCCGGGCGGCGCGAATCCTACAAGTACGCCCCCACCTCGCGCATGCGCAACACCTATATCGAACCGGGCAACCACAGCCTCGACGATATGCTGGCCACGGTGGAGCACGGCATCTACGCCAAGAAGATGGGGGGCGGCTCGGTACAGCCCGGCACCGGTGAATTCAACTTCAATGTGCAGGAGGCCTACCTCATCGAGCACGGCAAAATCACCAAGCCGCTCAAGTCAGCCACCCTGATCGGTACCGGCCCGCAGGTGCTGAAAGAGATCTCCATGGTGGGCCGCAATCTGGCGCTGGCCGCCGGTATGTGCGGCTCGGTCTCGGGCTCGGTCCCCACCTCGGTGGGCCAGCCGGCGCTGAAAGTGGACAATATTCTGGTGGGAGGGAACGCCTGATGAGCCAACTCGACATGAACCAACTGCTCACCCGCCTGCTCGACAAGGTGGCCGACCTCAACGCCGAGGCAGACATCATCGCCAATCAGGAGAAGGCCTTCTCCCTCAAGGCAGACAAGGGCGAGCTGGGTGAATACAAGGTCACCAGCAGCCAGCAACTCGGTATTCGCCTGATCAAAGAGGGCCGAGTCGGCATCGCCTACTCGGAATCCCTCGATGAGCTGGCGCTGGATGCCATGCTGCAGGATGCGCTCGATGCCAGCCGCTTTGCCAAGGTGGATGCGGATCAGCGCATCTCGGTGGCCAATAGCCGGATCACCACAGATTGCGCCGAGATCAACCAGCCCGATACCACGCCGGTTGAGGAGAAGATCGCCCTGGCCCTGCGCCTGGAATCTGACATGCTGGCCATGCCCGATGTGAGCGGCGCCCCCTACAACAGCTTCTTCGAAGGGGAGAGCCAGCTCTGGCTCGCCAACAGTCAGGGCACCCTCTGCCAGCACGGCGAGTTCAGCGTCGGCTGCTACACCTCGGCGCTGGTGGAACGGGATGGCCGCCAGTCGATGCACTCGCAGGGGCAGTATGGCCGTCGCTTCGACGAGCTGGATAGTCAGGCCCTGATCGAGCAGATCTACGCCATCGCCGATGGTCTGCTGCCCGGTGAAGCGGTGCCGAGCGGTCGCTACAGCGTCATCTTCAGCACCAACTGCTTCGCCAGCCTGTTTGGCTGCTTTCAGGGCGTGCTGTCGGGCAAGTGGGCCCAGCAGGGGATCAACCCCTGGCGCAGCAAGGTCGGCCAGAGCGTGGCGTCACGCTGGCTTACTCTGGAGAGCCGGGTCTATATGCCTGGCGGCATGAACATCAAGGCGTTTGATGGCGAGGGGGCGGCCAGCTCGGATCTGCTGCTGATTGGCGAAGGGGAGCTGAAGACCCTGCTCCACAACAGCGCCACCGCCCGCCACTTTGGCGTCGCCAGCAACGGCTCGGCCGCTCGCGGTGCCCGCAGCGCCCTCGATGTGACCGCTCGCCATCTGGTGTTTGGCGCGGGCCCCCACTGCGAAGCGGAAGTGCAGAGCGGCGACTATCTGGAGCTGGTCAAGCTGGACGGCCTGCATTCGGGTGCCGATGCGGTGAGCGGCGACTTCTCCTTTGGCGCGTCGGGCTTCCTCTGCCGCGATGGGGTGCGACTGCAGCCGGTGCGCGGCATCACGGTAGCAGGCAACTTCTACCGCCTGCTGGGCGAGCTGGAAGCGGTCGGTGACACCCTGCACCACAACGACGGCAAGGGCTTCTACGCCCCGCAGATCCGTTTTGGCGGCCTCTCCGTCGCGGGCAAGTAAACGCTCCGACGAAACCTGCAAGCAAGAAAAAGGCGCCTGATGGCGCCTTTTTGCTCGTTATCTCGTCCGCCTTGATGGCATGACTCAGGGCGAGAGCGGCTCGCGATGATACTCGGCGCAGCCGCATTCGGGGCAGGTATCGAGCTGCTGGGGATGCAGCACGGTATGACGCCAGCCGCACTGGTCGCACACCATGACCCCGAGCCCCACCCAGTCACCCGCTTCGTAAACACCCTTGTGCTCCAGCTCGTCGGCCAGCTCCCGCCACTCCACCTGGGCGCGGTCGGTCACATCCGCCAGCCAGGACCAGGCGGTGTCTTTGAGGGCCAGCATAAAGGCAGACTCTTCCACCTGCGCACTATCGTCATGGCGCCCCTCGTCATAGTTGCCCAGATCCCGCTTCACGTACTCGGCGATGAGCGCCAGTTCGTCCTGGGTCAGGTCGCTGGCAGCCTCCAGATAGGCCTGCACCTTGGCAATCATCCGGTTGAGGCGCTCCCCCTGGAACTCTTCAGTCTCTTGCCACTGTTTTTGCAGCTCGGCAATGAAGGCTTCGTACCCTTTTTGACGTTTGTCCATGGCTCTAACTCCTCTACTAAACCCTGATCTGGCCCGGCTTAAGGCCCAAGGGACGCTGGCGGTTGTTGCCGCCGCAGGATATGGGTATTCTATTGCGATTTCCCAGCTGATTTATCTATTCATTTCACAGATCCGGATGTCACCAATGCAAGAGCAATACGTTCCCCAATCAATCGAACCAGCAGTGCAAAAGCACTGGGATGCCAAGAAAACCTTCAAGGCCGTGGAGAAGGTAGACAAGGAGAAGTTCTACTGCCTGTCCATGTTCCCCTATCCGTCTGGTCGACTACACATGGGGCACGTTCGTAACTACACCATAGGTGATGTGATCTCCCGTTATCAACGCCTCAATGGCAAGAACGTGCTGCAACCCATAGGTTGGGATGCATTCGGTCTGCCGGCCGAGAACGCCGCGATCAAAAACAATACCGCACCGGCGCCCTGGACCTACGAAAACATCGAATACATGAAGAACCAGCTGAAGATGCTGGGTCTGGGTTATGACTGGGATCGTGAAGTCGCCACCTGCAAACCGGATTACTACCGCTGGGAGCAGTGGTTCTTCACCAAGCTCTACGAGAAGGGTCTGGTCTACAAGAAGACCTCCTCCGTCAACTGGTGCCCGAACGACATGACAGTGCTGGCCAACGAGCAGGTGGTCGACAACTGCTGCTGGCGCTGTGACACCCCGGTGGAGCAGAAAGAGATCCCCCAGTGGTTCATCAAGATCACCGACTACGCCGAAGAGCTGCTCAGCGACATCGACAATCTGGAAGGCTGGCCGGAGATGGTCAAGACCATGCAGCGCAACTGGATTGGCCGCTCCGAAGGGGTCAACATCAGCTTCAATATCGAGGGTCAGGCTGAGCAGCTGGAGGTCTACACCACCCGTCCGGACACCTTCATGGGCGTCACCTATGTCGGTATCGCTGCCGGTCACCCGCTGGCGCTGCAAGCAGCCCAGAACAATCCGGAGCTGGCCGCCTTCATCGAAGAGTGCAAGAACACCAAGGTAGCCGAAGCAGAACTGGCCACCATGGAGAAGAAGGGCATGGCCACCGGCCTCTATGCCATTCACCCGCTGGATGGCCGCAAGGTACCGGTCTGGGTCGCCAACTTCGTGCTGATGAACTACGGCACCGGCGCCGTGATGGCGGTTCCGGCCCACGATCAGCGTGACTTCGAATTCGCCACCAAATATGGCCTCGACATCAAGGCGGTGATCAAGCCGGTTGATGGCGACGTCGACGTGAGCGAAGCCGCTTACACCGAGAAGGGCGTGCTGTTCAACTCCGGCGAGTTCGACGGTCTCGACTTCCAGGGCGCCTTCGATGCCATCGCCAGCAAGCTGGAAGGGCTCGGCAAGGGCAAGCGCACCGTCAACTACCGTCTGCGTGACTGGGGTGTCTCCCGTCAGCGTTACTGGGGTGCCCCCATCCCGATGCTGACCCTGGCTGACGGTACCGTAGTGCCGACGCCGGAAGATCAACTGCCGGTACTGCTGCCGGAAGATGTGGTGATGGATGGTATCCAGAGCCCGATCAAGGCCGACGCCGAGTGGGCCAAGACCACTTACAACGGTCAGGAAGCGTTCCGCGAGACCGATACCTTCGACACCTTTATGGAGTCCTCCTGGTACTACGCGCGCTACTGCTCCCCGGACTACGACAAGGGCATGCTGGATCCGGCGGCTGCCAACCACTGGCTGCCGGTGGATCAGTACATCGGCGGTATCGAGCACGCCTGTATGCACCTGCTCTATGCCCGCTTCTTCCACAAGCTGCTGCGTGACGCGGGTCTGGTCAACAGCGACGAGCCGTTCAAGCGCCTGCTCTGCCAGGGCATGGTGCTGGCCGACGCCTTCTACTACAAAGACGAGAAGGGCGGCAACGTCTGGGTCAGCCCGACCGACGTCAAGGTAGAGCGTGACGAGAAGGGTCGCATCACCAAGGCCATCGACAACGAAGGCCGTGAGGTAATGCACTCCGGCATGACCAAGATGTCCAAGTCCAAGAACAACGGCATCGACCCGCAGCTGATGGTCGAGCGTTACGGCGCCGATACCGTCCGTCTGTTCATGATGTTCGCCTCTCCGGCCGAGATGACCCTGGAGTGGTCCGACTCCGGCGTAGAGGGTGCCCAGCGCTTCCTGCGTCGCCTGTGGCGCGTCACCTTCGAGCACGTCTCCGGTGGCGCCGTTGCCGCGCTGGATGTGGCTGCTCTCACCAACGAGCAGAAAGCGGTACGCCGTGAACTGCACAAGACCATCGCCAAGGTGAGCGATGACGTGGGTCGCCGTCAGACCTTCAACACCGCCATCGCCGCCATCATGGAGCTGATGAACAATCTCTCCAAGCTGGGCAACGACGAGCAGGACCGCGCCCTGATGCAGGAAGCGCTGGAAGCTGTGGTAGTCATGCTCTACCCCATCACCCCGCACATCGGCTTCGAGCTGTGGAAGATGCTGGGCAAGGGCGACGACATCGATCACGCAGCCTGGCCGGTGGCCGATGAAGCGGCCATGGTCGAGACCGAGAAGCTGGTGGTGGTGCAGATCAACGGCAAGATGCGCGGCAAGCTGACCGTGCCGGCCGAGATCAGCCAGGCCGACGTCGAGAAGCTGGCGATGGCCGATGCCTCCGTGCAGAAGTTCACCGACGGTCTGACCGTGCGCAAGGTGATCTATGTACCTGGCAAGCTGCTCAATATTGTCGCTAACTGATCGGTTGCCAACTGATGTCATACCATTTGGCGACCTTGGCTGACTGTGTGGCCACTCATGGGTAACGACGTACCGGCCCATGACAGCTCAACATTGTCGCTAACTAATTGGCTGCCAACTGATCATTGCCAATCTGTGACAGCAAACGGATGATAACGGCGGGCCCTGCGCCCGCCGCTTTCCCTTAATGCAAAGAGGATTTTCTATGGGCACCATCTTCACCCGCTGGATGGCCATCGTGCTGGCTGGTCTGCTGCTGCAAGGCTGCGGCTTTCACATGCGCGGCAACGGCATTCCGAGCGAGCTGATGACCATGAAGGTCGTGGGCGACAACAAGAGCGACTTCTACCGGATGGTTACCACCCGTCTGAAGGCCTCTGGCGTGACCCTGGCCGACAAGGAGGGCATTCCGGTGCTCACTCTGGGCGGCGTAGGCAGCACCAGTCAGGTCGCCTCGGTCAACGCGCTGGGGACGGACACCGAATATGTGCTGGGCTTTGGTACCCAGTTCACCATCTCGGTACCGGGCAAGCCGACTCAGGTCTTCCCCATCAACTTCAACCGCAGCTTCCTCAACAAGCCGGATGCAGCGCTCGCCTCCTCCCGTGAGCAGGAGCAGCTCAACCGCGAGATGCAGGAGCAGGCGGCCAATCAGGTGATCCGGCAGTTGAGTCAGGTCAGCTTCTGATGCGAGTACTTTGATGAGAGTCTACCCTGAGCAATTTGGTGACCACCTCAAAGCAGGGCTTCGGCCCTGCTATCTCGTTTTTGGCGACGAGCCCCTGTTGCGACTGGAGGCCATCGATGCCATCCGTCAGGTCGCCCGCAAGCAGGGTTTCGATGAGCGCCACACCTTCGTGGTGGAACAGGGGCTGGACTGGAATCAGGTCTACGATGCCTGTCAGGCCATGAGCCTCTTCTCCGCCCGCCAGATCATCGAGCTGGAGCTGCCCGCCAAGGTGGACAAGGATCTGGCCGCCCGCATCAGCGAAATCGGCAAGCAGCTTCATCCCGACCTGCTGCTGGTGCTGAGTGGCGGTCGCCTCAACCAGACCCAGATGAAGGCAGCCTGGTTCGACAAGCTCTACCAGATTGGCACCTATGTGCCGGTCAACCATCCGGAGCCCAAGTTCTTCCCGCGCTGGATGAGCGCCCGTTTTGCGCGTTTCGGCCTCAAGGCGCTGCCGGATGCCATCAACTTCATGTGCCACTCCTACGAGGGCAACCTGCTGGCCGCCAGTCAGGAGATCGAGAAGCTGACCCTGCTCTCGCCGCCCCAGCCCATCAGCGTCACCTATCTGCAAGAGACCATTATCCGCCACGCCCACTTCACCCCGTTCCAGCTGGTCGATACCCTGCTGGAGGGCAAGGTGAACCGGGCCCAGCGCATTCTGGCCGCCCTGCGGGCCGAAGGCACCGAGCCGGGGATGCTGGCCTGGACCCTCTGCCGCGAGCTGGAGCAGCTGACCGAGCTGTCGCTGGCGATGCGCAACGGCCAGCCGCTGGGGGAGCACTTCAGCCGCCTGCGCATCTGGCAGAGCCGCCAGCAGCTCATTCAGCAAGCGCTGACCCGACTGCCGTTTGCCAAGTTGCAGCAACTGTGGCAACTGATGGCCCAGCTGGACGATGCCCAGCGCCGCTTCGATACCGAACAGGCCTGGCTGATGCTGCAGACCATTGCCCTCGGCTTTCGTGATGGCACCCCGCTGCCGCTGGTGATGGAGAGCAGCCCGTGCTGAAGGCGCCCATTGGCCTGCTGGGGGGCACGTTCGATCCTATCCATATCGGCCATCTGCGCCCGGCCATCGAGGCGCGCGATGCCCTCGGGCTGGCCGAGATGCGGCTGATCCCGAACCATATCCCGCCCCACCGTGCCAATCCGTTCTGCTCCAGCGAACAGCGCCTTGCCATGGTCAAACTGGCGGCGGCAGAGAACCACCACTTTGTGGTGGATGAGCGGGAGCTGAGACGGGACAAGCCCTCTTACACCATCGATACCCTGATCGAGCTGCGTCATGAACTGCCCGATACGCCGCTCTGTTTTCTGATGGGGATGGATTCCCTGCTGAGCCTGCCAAGCTGGCACCGCTGGCAGGAGCTGCTCGACCATGCCCATCTGGTGGTGAGCGTGCGGCCGGGCTGGCAACCGGATTATCCGGCCGGGGTGGCGCAGCTGCTGGCGCGCCATCACACCACGGATGCCAACGCGCTGCATCAGCGTCTGGCCGGTCATATCTGGCTGGCGGACAACCAGCCCATCGAACTGTCAGCCACCCGACTGCGGGCCTTGCTGGATGCGGGGCAAGACACCCGCTACCTCTTGCCCGAGTCGGTTGCGCACTATATTGATCAACAGGGGCTCTACCGCGCCAACCGCCGCTAGCCCCTGTCGTAATCCCGCCCCACCCGATGGGAAACGGGAGTGACCATGATATAATCCGCCGCCCTGACGCAAACGCTGCGCGCCGGAATACAGGAGAGACTCATTGCAAGGCCAAGAATTGCATGCCTTTATCATCGACAAGATCGATGACATGAAAGGCCGCGACATCATCACCCTCGATGTACGCGG
>OERH01000190.1_pt1 | contig 12138 bp, 5 predicted proteins | sample 1539931 | NCBI WGS metagenome assembly OERH01 (sample SAMEA3891233, study PRJEB23780) | metagenome | biome: terrestrial biome; feature: animal house; material: water of meat washing | place: Italy | collected 2015-05-12
ATATCCATATTAATCAATACATAAAGGACTTTTAAAAATATCTTAAATAGTTTTCCATAGCAAATACATGCTCTCTAAATTCTTGGATGTTATATCCACCTAACATCCCTCTAGCATATTCATGTTTAAGTACCTGAATATCGCTTTCAATTTTCTGATGATAGGTTTTAAGCAATTCAGCACGTACCTTATCCTGAATTTGCTTAGTTAAACGCAAAACTTCGATCTTTAAAGCATCTTGGTTTTTCTTATTTTGAAAATAAGCAAACCCACCACCCAAAACAGCTCCACAAACTACAACGGGTAATGCAATAGCACTCATTGCAGCACCCATTGTCACTGCTGCTGCATTTGCACCAAGTACTGCTGTATAGCCTGCTGCCATAGTACCGGCTACACCAGCAAACATAGTTGCTTTCATTGTTGTGTCCATCACATCATACGTTTCATTCAGTTCAGGTTTTACATCATAATCAAACATTGCATATGTTTGCTCTAAAAGTAATTCTTCATTTGATCTAAACTCAGTGAAACGTTGCTTACTTTTTTGTTGGATGTTCGTCACTAATGATTTCATGGATGAAATATAATAGGGTTGTACATGATCATGAATAGTATAAATTTGTTGATTCACAATTTGATCTAAGACTGATTCTTCCATCGCCTGTACTTTAATGAATGGATTAGCTAAAGTATTTTTTAGATTTTCCATTTTCGTCTGAGTAGCAGGATCATTTTGCTGATGTCCCAAAAGAATAGTTTTAATTTGCTGTTGTAATGCCGAGTTATGAAAAATCTCTGTACATTGGCTATCTACTTGAGAATTTATTTCAGATATCAGCATTTCTTTTTCAAACTCTAAATCCTGATCAAAAGCAGAGAGATCAGTTAACTTATGTTGCATCTGCCGAATAATAGATTCATGCACTGCTTTTTCAGCATAGTGTAAAGCCTCTAACGATGATTCAACACTGTCTTGCTTAACATCCTTTGCTTTATGACTCACTTGTTCTTTAAGATAAGTCTTAAATTCCTCAAAATATTCAAAGTACTCATCATTTGGTTGGCTAGAATGCGCAGATAATGCAAAAATTTCAGTAAAATACTCACCGGCATGACGACTAACGTATTTTATTAAACGTTCTGGGCTAGTATCTACTTCATCTATTTTGCTAATGACTGCAATAATAGGTTTACCGAGTTGAGCAAGATTTTCAACTTCTTGCATAATATCTGTTTGGCCAAGATGATTCGCATTCAACACCCAAAGCGCAATATCTACATCTTCAAGAACACTACGTGTTAATTGAGCATTTTGCTCAGTCACTGTGGCTAATCCAGGTGAGTCTACTAGCAATAACTCACGAAAATCATGCTGCTTAGTACGAACTTTTATACATGCAATATCTTTCGCTTTTTCGAGATTTTCTTGGTTTGTAATGCTTAAAACGGATTGAACATCTTCAAATGGAATGATTTCATTCTGACCATTATGATACTCAATACAGGCACTATCTTCTGATCCATAACCAATTTCCCATAAACTCGCTGTTGCCTCTAAAATGTTAGTCGGTGAAATTTCTTGCCCAACTAGCGTATTAATCAGCGATGACTTTCCAGCTTTCACCTCACCAATAACAAATACTTTAAGTGTTTGTTGTAAATTATCAATAATATGCTGTAGACGTGTCCGGTGATTCTCTGCATCGAATTGTACTAATTGCTGCAAAGATTCATGTATACGCAAAGGTGATTCAGAAAATTTACTATTTAAATTAAGACATTTAGTTAAAGTATTCAATTATGGATTCCCTAATATAAAATCTTGGAAATGAACACGATCAAACTTTTCGTGTTTCATTTTTTCTAAATCGTGAAAAACTTTAAATATTTCAGAACATTTATTTCTTGGTAGGTATAAATGACTAAATTCCTGATTCAGATGATTGATCAAATTTTGTTGATGTTGCACAAATAATTTATCAATAAATTTTTCAATATTCGCCTGACAATCATTTGAAATCGTTTCTAGCTGTTGGTTAAACCCTTCTTTTGCTTTATCAACACGACGGCTCTTACTCCATAAAAAGCCAATAGCTGCTGCAGCTATCCCGATTGGGCCAAGTAGAAGCATTGCAACACCAGCAGCAGCACCTCCAATCATAATACTTTCAGCATCAGAACCACTAAAGTCAATATCTTGATTTTTATAGATCTCCCGTCCATGATCATGAGCCATAATCGTTGAAGGTTTTAATTGGCTAATTAAACTAAATCTTTCAAAAGATTGACTGATATGCTGATATTGTTGTTGAACATATTTGACTAAATCTGTTGATTTATCGCGCTGAAATTTTGACAACATCGCTTGTAATTCATGAACAATAAAAATTTCCTTCTGAACAAAAGAAGGTTTATCTGCTTCATTTTCCAATTCAGTATATGTTTGCGCATGAGCATAGATATTATTTTGGACTTTTTGACTATAACTGTTAAAAGTTGAAGTCCAATCTTTACTATACTGTTCCTTCAAGCGATTCAAATCATTCAGTATTTTCTGATGATAACTATCATAAGTTTCAATGTCTTTTTCAAAACGCTGCAAGAATGGTTCACTGTCTTGTAAGTGGGTTTCTAGCAAACCTATAAAGTTATTTACTTTACCTTCAATTCGAATACTAAAAGCATTGTCATAGAAAAATTTCTGAATTTTATTAAGCAACTCTGGATAACCAGATTGATTAATCAACGCTTGATCTTGATTATTCTGTCCTTGAAGTGCCTCTTTTGCAGAACAAGGTAAAACATCTAGAAAATATCCATCGAAGATTTGTTTGGCTGAGTTTATAACACTAGAAACAGCTTGCTCTCCACCCGAAGAGCGAACTTTATCAATTTGGCTCAGCACAGCAAGCATATTTTCACTTTTTTGACCAATGTGATTTAAACTTTCAGCTAATTGATCCAATACTTGTTTAGGTTTATTTGCCGAAAGTGTTGTACTGTCCAACAACCATAAAATCCCATCCGCCTGATAATAAAAATCACCGACGTGTTCACCATGCTTACCGTTATGGCTCTGCCATAACCCAGGCGTATCCACGATACTAAACTGGTGTAAAATGGAATGATCAGGTAAATCTGGTAAACCCCACTGAATTTCTTTTATATCAGAGCGATATAGTAATTTTTCTTCAAGTTCTTCACGTAGCTTTTTCTTTTCCTCAATTGCGGTTAAAGTCTTAGATAACTGACGAAATTGTTTCTCTACTTCATCCTCACTGTCTTCACGCTTAAGTTCTTCTTGTTCAATGATTTTTTTTGCCTCATTGATACTTAACTTTTTTTCTTGCCCACTTCTATATTTAATAACTGCTTGTGTAGCAGATGGTGCTGCATAGAAAAAATCCGTTTTCCAAGTCTTAGGTAGAACATCAACATCAGCAACTTTACTACCTACAAGCAAGTTTAATAAAGATGATTTACCTACTTTTCCCATCCCCATAACATACAGTACAAATGGGCGATTCATTGATTCACGTAGTAACTGCAATTTAGTTATTAGTTCTTGTAAATTAGCAACTTGTTGAGTTAATAAATTTTCATCATGTAGTTTTTTCTGTTGAAGTTGCTGAATCAAGCCTTTAATTACTACAACACGTTTATCCAGAAATAAGAAAAGAGAATCCTTATCCTTTAAATTCTTTTCAGCATTTAATTCATTTGCAATCGTATTGTGGAATTGATTCCATAATTCAAAGGATCTGGTTTGCACAGATGAATTCATTTTGTATTCCTGATCACTTAACCAATAAAATGAAAACTAATAGTGCCAACATTCCCCAAATACAGTTTTGTTGAAGAGTCAAACGTTGTTCTAATTTTTTCTCTTGCTTATTTAATTGACTATCCACATTTGTATTTAATCGTTCACCAAAAGTTTCCATCTTTGTCATTAAGCTTGCTGCATTTTGTACTGAGTTTGTCTTTAATGCGCTATGAGCTTCTTGAACTGTTAATACATTAGCATTGACATGCTCCTGTAGTTGATTTTGCAAAGTCTGCATTTGTAATATCAATGCATGTTGCAGACGATCTAACTTTTCTTCAGCATGTGAAATTTTTTGCTGAATTTCATTCTCTGTTTTATTTAATGCTTGTGCATACTGCTGATTACTCTGGTTGAGCTGTATTACAAGTCCATCCAGCTCTTTTGTAAATTGCTCTAGTTGAATTACAACAACTGCAGCCTTCTCTAATGCTGGTAATGTTTCAGCTAGATCTTTTTGAATAGGCGTAATAATGTCTTTTAAAATTTTCTGTGTTGCTTCAGCAACTACAGAATCTAGTAGTTCATGTTTATTTTTAATATCTGAAGAATGTTGCTGTAGTTTTTCTACAACTTGCTGAGCTCCAGACACTGCTTGAGCAGCTTGAGATAATTCAGGGCTAAGCTCATTCAACTGTAATATTACAGGTTGAATGGTCTGATCTAAAATCTGATGAGTTGTCGTTTCTACAATTTTTTGCATATCGACATACTGTTGCCCTAATTGATGAGCATATTGCTGAATTTTACTGATTTCTTTTTGTGATTCACTAAGTGTTTTACTTAGTGGTTCTACACATTGCTCTATGACACCAGAAGAAGTGGTATTCACCAATTCTACAAATTGTTGATATAAGGGGTTATTAACTTGACTATTCATAATAATATCCAATTAGCGTCATGAAGGTTGAGATAGTATCAAACCATCTCTAGATGTAGTTTCTGGGTTTAAAGCGTAATATTGATAAAGTTCAAGTTCTTTATTTAAAATCTGTAAATGATTTTTTAATTTGGGGTGATAAAACTGATTGGCATTTTCAAGACAAATCCAACCTGCTTGTACTTGATGAGCAAAACTCTGATTTAATAATTGCTTTAAATAAGACTCAAATTTTTTAAATCGATCTAATTTTTGTTCATGTAATAATTGAAAATGCAATAATAGAATTTTCTCATCCTTATTTGATTGTTCATGATTTAAGGTCGGTATGTAATACCCTTTTAAATCTTTTTCATATAACTTGTGCCGTATCGGTAAAATTTCTTTAATAAAGAATTTCGCTAATTCAACTAACTCATGTGAAACTTTTTTTGCTTTTGCTACAACATGAGGTTTTAGAAATTGATCTGATTGTGCCGAAGCGAAGACATTTCCAAGAAAACTCCCAACAGTTGCACCAACGATAGCTCCTACAGGGCCTAATGCTGCACCAGCCCAGAAACCAATGGCCTTACCCGTCAGTACTCCAGAAACTTTTGCACTCGTATCAACTATAGTGTGTAAAGCTGCATCCTTTGCTTCGTAACCTCCATATTCATATAAATGATAATGGCGTTTAGACGATACGAATACAGCAAGAAATGATGTTAATACACTCTCTTGCATTGAACCAAATTGATCTAAATGCGCTACAGAATCTGCTAGAACCGTCTGTACTGTTTCATGTGATAAGTCATAGTCAATAATAACATTTGGATGATCTTTAAAATATTCTGCCATTTCACTATTAATAATGACTGGAATATCTGGATGATTATTTAAGTGGGCTTGGATATAACTTGCACTAGTAGTGCACTTCACTTGCATTGGATGGCCATCTACAAGTAGGTCATACCCCATTTGATTCGATTTTTCAGGAAAAATAACATGATGACCTTGAGCTTTTAGATGTTCAGCCACTTGCTGTTCAGCAACATAGCCAGATAAGCGTGTCAAAGCTCCATCACTTAGATTGCTTACCTTATTTTGCAAATCAAAAAAATCTGTTGGATGACCTGCCGATGAAAATCTTAATGCCTGTAATACTTCAGGTTGAATCTGAGAATAGTTCCACAAACTAAAAGCAGAGATAGCTCCTGCTTGAAGTAAGCTATCCTCAATTTTTGATTGATCTTTTAAAATGTAGTTTAATCGTTCCGTGAGATGATGATGGACTCTAAAATATTGTTGAAACTCTTCTATAGAGACAGCCAATGGAGCAGATTTGACTAAATCGTTATAATAAGGAAGCTCTGAATTACCACCAAAAAATTTGTGTGACGCATTATAGTTTAATCGTTGTAAACCACCGAGTAACTGTGAAGTTGTACTTATCGCTTGGTTTGACTTAAAACTATATTGGATAAGTTTTTCATTAATAAGTGCTTGGAATCTTGAATACTGACTTTGGGAGTAATCAGAATATTTATCATTTAAACTATGAGCCAGTTCTATATCCTTGACATTGCAAGAGTATTGACCATCTCTTTGAATAAGTAGAAAAATAAAATTTTGCCATGCTTCTATATGGCGTTCTGAGTTATGGCGTTTAGTACGCTCAATATTTATTTTTTGATAGTAAATTGCTTTGCTGTATTGCTTATTTTGGACTAAAGATTTAATCAAATAGTCTATAAGAATGGTATTTTCATAAACACGCACCATCTGATCCAAAATTTCTTCTGACCCTTTTAAAAAACCACGACTTGCTAAAATAGAAGCAATATACTCATATTCATGTATTTCAAAAATTTGATACTTCAGAGCTTGTGAACACCATTGCTCGACCCATCCATTTTTCTTACTTATTTGATCAACTATAGGATTTCGATGCTGATTTTCTAATAAACAATTGATGATTTTGTGCAATAAATTACGAGCTTGAGCATTTTTTTTTGGATCAGGTAATTGCCAAGTTTTATATTCTTCTAGTAGTTTGTCTTTTTCATATTGTTGCCATTGATTTGAAATTTTTTTTTGCGAAAAAAGAAGAATCATTTCAATGATACTTAAATCATTGAAATGATTTTCAAAAATCACCCAGCGTTGTTGAAGATCATCGACAGTAAGCATAGTATCTTTTATAAACACTCTTTACCTAAAATATACACTACTTACATCAAAGCCACACTTTTTAATTGCGTAATTTGTCTATTTTTTAACTTTAAGATATTGAAAAGTAATTAATTGTTAGCTAATGTTAAACTTAAAGTGCTTGCTAGTATAATTATTTCTGATATTTGATACTTTGGTTCGGCTTTCTTACACAAAGCCGCTTATACTCAAGATTAGCTCGATGGATAAATATAATAAAAGATTTTGAGGTGGTGGAAGTCGGAATCAATGTTCATTTCATATACATCCTATTGATAGTAAAAATTTTTACCCGAGTAAATTTTTAGGAACTAAAGATTACTACTGTAATCTTTAGTTACGTAAGTGTCCGCTAGCGAATCCATTTAAATACAAGCTAGTACAATTAAACAATTAACAAATCTTTCTCGATGTCACTTTCCGCACTCATTTCAGATTCGTCATCTACCCACACTTTGTGTTCTACATCTTGAGTTAAGCTACTCATTCCATGTGTAGGTTTTATACCCATTACATCAAGTTTTTCCTTTAATGACATAATCATATTTTCACGTTCAATGGACCAACTCGATGCAAAGCATCTCCAGAATGTCCATCCTGCGCGTTCTAAAGCACGTTGACGAGTCATGTCATCATGCCATTGTTCTGGCCCATGATAGCTATCACCATCACATTCAACAGCCAAACGCTGATCACCATCTGACTCAACGACTAAATCGATTCGATAGCTTCCAACCTTAATCTGTGGAGTAACTGTGTAACCCATTTCATGAAGTGTCGTAAATACAGATTTTTCAAACTCCGATTCACACAAGTCTAATTTTGCTTCAAATGATGTTTTTTGATCTTCTTGCAAATCATAAAAATGATTGAGTAAATTCAGCCTTAGATCTTTTGGAGATATATGATCACGACTCACGGAATGGACGAGATACATCCGTTCACGAGCACGGCTTGCAGCCACGTTGAATCTCTGTTCATGATCGGATCGACTCAAAGCATGACAATTCTGAGGATCTGCTACCATAGATAAGAAAATAATATCTCTTTCTGCACCCTGAAATGCTGAAGCATCTCCACAAGCAAATTGAACCTTAGTAAGAGTTCCTGCGCCAAACTCATTCAAAGCTTCTGATTGAATGAACTCAGCCTGTGCTGGACCTAGCAACGAGATCACGCCAATTGATCTATTCGTATATCGTTCATCTTTAAAAAGTAGCTTCATTTCCTCAATAATTGCTTTCGCTTCTATTCGATTAATATGTTTGCTATTTTTAGATTCTCTATACCCCTGCGGTGTATAAATTGCGACTAAAGCTGGACTTAACTGCTCAGATTTCTTCGATAATCGCATTGGCTTAATACGGTTACCATAAAAGTTTTTATTGCTGTAACTAATGATCGCAGGATGACAGCGGAAATGCTCTAGAAGCATCACACTTGACTCATAGATAGAAGAAGCCATGTCGTATAAAGACATATCTGGTGTTAAATATGCAGCATGTGGCTGACCATGTAGATAACGATTTCTTAATACATCAATTTGAGCACTTGCTAGACCGACATTACTCGGAGAAACTTGTTTATTATCCCCCACTACTAATAATTTTTTAGCACGCATTAAAACAGGTAATACATCAATTGATGATTGTGATGCCTCATCCACAATCACTAAGTCAAAAAGGCCTAATTCAGCAGGCATAGATTCAGATACCTGAAGATGTGACATGACCCAGCAAGGAATAGCTGCTGTTGCCTCTTTAAGGGCTACTTGAGCATCTTTTCTATAACGTGGAGCATTCTTACCTGTCCCTTTTCCATAGTGTTGTACAGCAATTTTATAACGCTGTAATGCAACTAAAATTTTGTCTGAGGCATTTTCCTTTAATGCCAACCATGTCTTGTTTGCTGCCAATTGAGCGTAATTTTGAGATAGATTCTTCTCGTGTATACGACGGCGCTCATACAAATTTTCAATTTGACTTGTATTACTGATGGCCATTACAAAAATCTCAAGACGTTTCCATTCCCAAGCCTCTAGCAATGTATTACGTAATACAGGATCTTCAATTTCTTCAGCGTACGGAACTTCCAGAATATGTTTACTAAGAATCAAAGCATTTGTTTTACTCAATCTAATACTGGCGGATTTAACTCTTTCAAAATCTTCAGTTAGATCTTTTAAATGTGATAATTTTTTTAATAAATCAGCATACTCGCCAAGTTCACTTTCATGTAATGAATCGGAATCAATCTGAGATACAATTTTTTTTAACTGATTTGATATTTTATTACCAAACTCTGATAAATAAAGGATTTGATCAGCCAGTTGTTGTTGATAGACTTCTAAATTAAATATTTTTAACTTCTGCCCTAACAATTGAATCAAGTCATCAATATTTTTAGGTAATCCGTAGAAATCAAAAGATTTAGCTCTCTTAAAAACTTTTAAATAATTCGCATTAAATTGATCCAAATATTTATTTTTTAAATCTAGGCATTTTTGGGTTCTACTGATGAGCTGCGTGAACTCTTTTAATATTTCATCGATATTACGATTATTTAACTCAATTAAAGGAATATCTAATTGTGCGGCAATACTATTCCATTTGCTCATAAAGATGTTAAGAGTCTGCTTTCTATCAAGATATTCTTTAAGTCTTTTCCATTCATCTGATGTATCAGGATATTTTCCAGAAACTTTAATCGACTTAAAAAGGTCTTGTAATTCAGCAGTACCAAAATGATACCAATTAAATGGCTTACCTGTATCAACAGCACGTTGAACAGCTTGATATTCTTTTGAGTTTGGTTGTATCTCAAAATTCAGCTCTATGGGATCAATTAGTAGCGTTTTCCTGTATTCCAATAAAGGCTGAACTTCTTGAATAAGGTTACTATAGATATCAAGTTCCATAGCCTTATCTTCTGCATTTATCTTCTTGAAATAGCTCAATAACCATGGTTCTGCATGATCAAGAACAAAGTTTAGATCTTCTAGATAAATCTTTAACCAATCTCTTAGCTCATTAATTTCTGATTCAGAAATAGTTTCCTTGAAATTATGTAGGTCATTTTGCTTTAAGAATTCCTCAATCTCATCTTTTTCTTTTAAAAACTCACTTAATTTCTTCAGACTCGCCGAATCTAACAACTTTTCAGGAGCTGGCAGAGGACCATAATTTATGTATGGTAAATCTGTACCGATTTTCTTTCTTGAGTCTCTCAATTGAATCAACTCAATCTGGGAAAAAGGAAACTGGTCTTTTTCCTCCAAAGTTAATTGGTCGGTAAACCATTCGTAAGATACCCTACTTTCTAATACCGTATTCACGATATCCATAGGTAATTTTTTATTACCATCTACCTCAATATTCTGATAATGCTTTTCTGCAAAGTTATATATTTCTCGATCAATCAAAGCCATTTCATGATGGTTATGATCTATTTGATGTTTTAGAACTTCGATCGTTTTTCGAACTTCTGCAACATTCATTTGGGTAATTTTTTGCACAATCAAATCGATTGAAGATTCAAGCTGATTTTTACTTTCTTTGCTTGAACCAATGCGACTGACTACTAAAGGCTTTAATTCATCAGGAATCTTTTCATGTACTGTTTTAAGGACATGTGACTGCTGTGCAGTTACCAGTACTTTTTTACCATTCGCCAAATAGTGGCAGATAATATTGGCAATACTATGTGTTTTACCTGTACCTGGTGGACCTTGCACCACTACACCACTGCTGGTTAGCAGATTCTGGACAATAGTAATTTGTTCTTTGTTATAAGGCAGCGGGAAATAAAGCTCTTCAACTTTTGATCCGAATCCTTCAGTACCAGAACGCCCCCTAAAACTATAAGTCTCTTTTTGATTAATATCGCTTTTTAATTCTGTCACTAACGATAAAGGTTGTTCAGGTATAGCCACTGAAGGGTCATTAAGTTTAGTTTTTAATAACTCAATGTCATCACTTAAAATAGAATTCCTTTTAGGACGACTAAACAATACTGATGTTAATGTCACCGCTAGACTTTTAGATGGTATAGCCCTATTTTCTGCCTCAACAATTGCTCCTTTTGAAAAAATATTCGCGACGAAGGCATCAACTAGATCAGAGTAAGTTTCGCCTTCAAATAGGCGTAATGAGCGACCATTATTTAAGTTTTCTTTTAAAGCTAATTTTACTTGTCCTGAAGTAGGCAGATCATCCTCTAATAAGATGGCATCCATTTCTATATTGGCACGTGTATCTTTGGCACCTACACGTATTAATCCATTTTTTTCTATCTCCATTTCTAACGGGATAGTCATAAGAGGATATGAATAAGATTTTTGAGTCGTTGGAAGTACCCAGTCAACTAAGCCAAAGCCTGCAACAATTTCTTCACCATCACCTGTTCCACCTAAATTAATCGCTGTATTCCATGAGAATAATTTGTCGTAAACAAAAATAGATTTTTTAATCTCATCGTTATTTTGTTTCCAATCTTCCCAAATATTTTGATAGCTTTCGAATTCTTTGAACAGCTCCTGAAGTATGTCAATTTTAGTAATCAAATCACATGCCACGCTACTGTAGGGCAAGCGGAATTGATGAACTTTTTTGAAAGATACAATCTTATTTAAACTAGAAAAATTAACAGTGGGTTCTTTTTCGGCATCTACATGAATGTAGGAAGAGAGTATTTCAGATGGTTTCGGCATCGATTGAAGCTGTAATCGTTCAATTTGGAACCACCAATCGTCATCATTCAGAATTTTTAAGCCACGAAGTTTTTCTAGATCATGAGAATAAAATCTATTACCACTCATTTCATATTGAATTTTTTGAGTATCCTCAGCTTGATGAGATACATAATCCAACAATTGAATCAGTTTATTTTTAACAATATCATTTAATTCAAGTTCAGAGTTCATCATTGGTCTTTCTAATTTTTTAACTGACGGAATTATAGCTAAAGACCAGCAAAAGGCTTCATCTTGTGAAAATATATCTTGATTTTGATATAAAAAAGCATTCACTTCTTTCTTTTCAATACCAAGAGTTTTGGCAATTTCTCTAGCAGTAAGTTTGGGCTGTTTAACCAAAATAGCTGTTATTAAATCCTTCATGTGATTCATATTTCCTAATCATTTCAAAAGCTTTTCTCTTTAACTGATTTATACAGAATCAATTCAATCCACCCCTAGCCCCTTAAACACAGCATCTACCGGATCTGCATAGAAGCTGGT
>OERH01000201.1_pt1 | contig 11835 bp, 10 predicted proteins | sample 1539931 | NCBI WGS metagenome assembly OERH01 (sample SAMEA3891233, study PRJEB23780) | metagenome | biome: terrestrial biome; feature: animal house; material: water of meat washing | place: Italy | collected 2015-05-12
CGGCGCCGCCGTCTACTTTCAGCGCTGCCAGCTTGATGCCGGAGTCCTGCTGCATCGCATCCAGCACATCGCGGCTCTGATAGGCGATGGATTCCAGCGCGGCGCGGATGATGTGGTTGCGGTTGGCGCCACGGGTCAGACCAACCATGGTGCCGCGAGCATACGGATCCCAGTAGGGCGCGCCCAGACCGACGAAGGCCGGTACCAGATAGACGCCGTTGGTGTCACCCACCTTGGAGGCGAAGTAGTCGGTATCGCGGGCATCGTGAATGATCTTCAGCTCGTCACGCAGCCACTGGATGGTGGCGCCGCCCATGAACACTGCACCTTCCAGCGCGTAGTTCACTTCCCCTTTCGGGCCGATGGCAACGGTAGTCAGCAGGCCGTTGCTGGAGCGAACCGGCTCGGTGCCGGTGTTCATCAGCATGAAGCAGCCGGTGCCGTAGGTGTTCTTGGCCATCCCTTTTTCAAAGCAGAGCTGGCCGAACAGGGCAGACTGCTGGTCACCGGCGATACCGGCGATGGGGATGCGGGAGCCGCCGCCACGGGTGGTGTAGCCGTACACTTCGGAAGAGGGTTTCACTTCCGGCAGCATGGACATGGGGATGCCCAGCTCGTCCAGCATCTTCTCGTCCCACTTCAGCTCGCGGATGTTGTAGAGCATGGTACGGGAGGCGTTGGTCGGGTCGGTGACGTGCACTTCGCCATTGGTCATCTTCCAGACCAGCCAGGTGTCGATGGTGCCGAACAGCAGCTCGCCGTTCATCGCCTTCTCGCGGGCACCTTCCACGTTGTCGAGGATCCACTTCACCTTGGTACCGGAGAAGTAGGCATCCAGCACCAGACCGGTGTTCTCGCGAACGTACTCTTCCAGACCGCGAGCTTTGAGCTCTTCGCAGATGGCGGCGGTGCGGCGGCACTGCCAGACGATGGCGTTGTAGATGGGCTTGCCGGTGGCCTTTTCCCAGACGACGGTGGTTTCACGCTGGTTGGTGATACCGATGGCGGCGATCTCTTCGCTGCGCAGGCCGGTCTTGGCCAGCACTTCGGTAAAGACGGAGGATTGGGTCGCCCAGATCTCCATCGGGTCGTGCTCTACCCAGCCCGCTTTCGGGTAGTGCTGGGTGAATTCGCGCTGGGAGGTACCGACAATGTTGGCATCCTGATCAAACACGATGGCGCGGGAAGAGGTGGTTCCCTGGTCCAGAGCGACGACATATTTCTTTTCAGCAGACATGATGTTCTCCACGTTTCTATTTTCCACGTTTTTATACGTTGGAGGGGGCCGCTCTTATGCGGCAGCCTCTTCTTTGGCGGTTTGGGTCGCTTGCTCGGTGGTGACGACACGGTTGCCCGGGACGCAGGGAGCCAGCACTTTGACATACAGAGCGGTACCAATCTGGGCGCCAACGATGGGGCCAAGGATCGGAACCCAGAAGTAGGGGTTGTCACGACCACCGGTCAGGGCAACATCACCCCAGCCAGCAAAGAACGCGAACAGTTTCGGACCAAAGTCACGGGCCGGGTTCATGGCAAAACCGGTTAACGGGCCAAGGGAGGCACCGATCACCGCGATCAGGATACCGATCAGCAGAGCGGCTGCGAAACCTTTGGGGGCGCCATTGTTGTTGTCACCCAGCGCCATGATGCCCAGCATCAGGACGGCGGTGATCACCAGCTCGACGGCAAAAGCTTGCATATTGGTCAGCAGGGCATTGGGGTAGGTGGAGAAGATCCCGGCGGTGCCGAGGCTCTCGACGCTGCCGCGCACCACGTTATGGGTCACTTCCCACTGGGTGAAAAGGTTACCATAAAGGAAGTAGACAAGGGCCGCGAAGCAGAAGGCACCGGCCATCTGGGCGATGATGTAGGGTACCACTTTGCGCTTGTCGAAACCGCAGAAGGTCATCAGCGCCAGGGTTACAGCCGGGTTCAGGTGGGCACCTGAAATGCCGCCGGTCACATAGATGGCGATGGCCACACCCAGACCCCAGGTAATGGAGATTTCCCACTGCCCGAAGTTGGCGCCTGCCAGCACCAGTGCCGCCACACATCCGACGCCGAAAAATATCAGCAGGCCGGTTCCGATAAACTCGGCGATGCACTCGCCAAGCAGGGTATTGGGTCTTTGTATGCTCATACTTTTGTTCCTTATATCCACCCGTAGAGGTTTGATGTTCCGTTTTATCTTTTTGTGTCTATCCGTTGCTGCCGAAAACGTTTCCTTGTTGTTTTTGCGTCTTGCGCAAACGTTATGCTCGTTTGCGCTCGTTATCGGTCGTGACAGAAAATAACCCTTCCCAATAATTTCACCATCCCCCCTCCATAGGAAATGTGGACAAGATCCCACTCATTGCTAAGAAAATGTGACGTAAAGCATCTTGATAACCGCCAGTTACCACTTAGGGGGTAGCTCGCAACCCTTGCCACACAAGGGCTGACGCTTGCTGAGTGATTTCTCATTTGGAGCTTTTATTTGTAATAAAACTGCAATATTTGAGCATGCATCACAGATTAAATGAGCGCATATGAGCACAATAGGCTCGCTTACGAATCAGCGGACTCACATGATTCGTTGGAATGGTCAGGGCATCCTCAACCGCCCATAACAACAATAAGGAAGCAGAACATGCTTAGTCTCTTCAGGCCTGCGGCGCACATCGACAGGCTCCCGGCTGACAAGGTCGACCCCTTCTACAAACGCATGCGTTGGCAGGTGTTTTTCGGGATCTTCTTCGGTTACGCCGGCTACTATCTGGTACGGAAAAACTTCAGTCTGGCGATGCCCTATCTGATCGAGCAGGGCTTCTCCCGTGGTGATCTCGGTTTCGCGCTCTCCGGGGTCTCCATCGCTTACGGTTTGTCCAAGTTCCTGATGGGGAACGTCTCTGACCGTTCCAACGCCCGTTACTTCCTCTCCGCCGGTCTGCTGCTCTCGGCTGCCATCATGTTCATGATGGGTACCATGCACTGGGCCACCTCCAGCATTGCCATCATGTTTGTGCTGTTGTTCCTGAACGGTTGGGCACAGGGCATGGGCTGGCCGCCCTGCGGTCGCACCATGGTGCACTGGTGGTCACAGAAAGAGCGCGGCGAAGTGGTTGCGGTCTGGAACGTGGCGCACAACGTGGGTGGCGGCATGATTGGCCCGCTGTTTATCCTCGGGATGGGCTGGTTCAACGACTGGCGCAGCGCCTTCTATGTGCCTGCGGCAGCGGCGGCCGCCATCGCGGTGATCGCCTTCTTCGTGATGCGTGATACCCCGCAATCGGTCGGTCTGCCTCCCATCGAGGAGTACAAGAACGACTATCCGAAGGATTACAACGAGAGCCACGAGCAGGAGTTCTCCGCCAAGGAGATCTTCGTCAAGTACGTGCTGCACAACAAACTGCTGTGGTACATCGCGATCGCCAACGCCTTCGTTTACCTCATTCGTTACGGTGTGCTGGACTGGGCGCCAACCTACCTGAAAGAGGCCAAGCACTTCACCGTCGACAACTCCTCCTGGGCTTACTTCCTCTACGAGTGGGCCGGTATTCCGGGCACCCTGCTGTGTGGCTGGATCTCTGACAAGATGTTCCAGGGCCGCCGTGCCCCGGCCGGTATCCTGTTCATGGTGCTGGTGACCCTGGCTGTACTGGTCTACTGGTTCAACCCGGCCGGCAACCCGACCATCGACATGATGGCGCTGGTGGCTATCGGCTTCCTGATCTACGGCCCTGTCATGCTGATCGGCCTCTATGCTCTTGAGCTGGCACCGAAGAAAGCAGCCGGTACTGCGGCAGGTTTCACCGGTCTGTTCGGTTATCTGGGCGGCGCCGTGGCAGCCAACGCCATGCTGGGTTATACCGTTGACCACTTCGGTTGGGATGGCGGCTTCATGGTGCTGACCGTCTCCTGCGTGCTCTCCATCATCCTGCTGGCGATGACCCTCAAGCATGAGAACATTGCCGTTGCGGCCAAGAAAGCGGCTGCCCATAAGGCATAAAACGTGATCCTCAGCTTATTGATCCCAAAGGGGATCAGGTAAACTGCCAAAAGGCCCCGCATCTGCCGGGGCCTTTTTTTGTCTCATCATCGGAGTGCAAGCGTGAAGCAAACCCAACGACATCTGGAGATCCTGGACGTCCTGACGCGGCAGGGATTTGTCTCGACCGACGATCTGGTGACCCACTTTGACGTCAGCCCCCAGACCATTCGCCGGGATCTGAACGATCTCGCCGAACAGAACAAGATCCGGCGCCATCATGGCGGTGCCTCCCTGCATTCGAGTACCGTCAATACCGCCTACAGCGCCCGTAAAGTGATGCAACTCAAGGAGAAAGAGCGCATCGCCCGCGAGGTCGCGGCCAATATTCCCGACGGCTCATCGCTCTTTATCGACATAGGCACCACCACCGAAGCCATTGCCCGCGCCCTGCTCGATCACCGCGAGCTGCGCATCGTCACCAACAACCTCAACGTGGCCAGCATCCTGACGGCCAAGGATGACTTCACCGTCATCATCGCCGGTGGCGAGATCCGCAACCGCGATGGCGGCATCGTGGGGGAGGCGACCCGCGACTTTATCGGTCAGTTTCGCATGGACTATGGCGTCATCGGGATTTCGGGGATCGACAACGACGGCTCCCTGCTCGATTTCGACTATCACGAGGTGAAGATTGCCCAGGCCATCATCGCTCACTCCCGTCAGGTGTTCCTGGCCGCCGACCACACCAAGTTCGGTCGCAATGCCATGGTCAATCTGGGCAATCTCAGCCAGATCCACGCCCTCTTTACCGATCAGGAGCCACCGGAAAAGCTGACGCGATTGATGGCGCAACACCAGATCGCCTGCCACATCTGCTGACGGCGAAACACGCCAAGGCTGTGCCGGTCGCCCGTCAGGGCGGCCTCCTTTCTCTCCCCCATCCCTGCACCCATCTCACCCCTTTATAGGTATTGCCAAAACCACTATTCAATCTGGTTTTTTTGGCTATTAACCCGCCGATTTTGGCCCGACGCCATTTGCTCCGCTGACCTGTCCCCTTTGCCACCTCTGGCGGGCTGTGGCGATCACACTTTCATCATAAAATGTTCGTTTGTTGTATTTTCATGTTCTAAAATGAGCGAAATCAAACATTGCTGTTATAGCAATCATAAAAATGAAAGTAGGTGAACATGAGCGAACATTATGATCTGGTCGTCGTCGGTGGCGGCATCAACGGGGTCGGCATCGCAGCCGATGCGGCAGGACGGGGTCTGAAGGTTGCCCTGTTTGAGGCGCAAGATCTCGCCTCTGCCACCTCGTCCAACTCCAGCAAGCTGATCCACGGCGGTTTGCGCTATCTCGAACATTACGAATTCCGGCTGGTGAAAGAGGCGTTGGCGGAGCGTGAGGTGCTGCTCGGTATGGCGCCTCACATCGCCCGTCCCATGCGTTTTCGCCTGCCGCACCGCCCGCACCTGCGTCCGGCCTGGATGATCCGCGCCGGTCTGTTCCTCTATGACAATCTGGCCAAGCGCGACAAGCTCAAGGGGAGCTGTGGCGTGCGCTTCCTGCCGCAAGATGGCTTGACCGCGGGGATCAACAAGGGGTTTGAATACTCGGACGCCTGGGTCGACGACGCCCGGCTGGTGGTACTCAACGCCATGATGGCCCGTGACAAGGGGGCCGATGTGCAGACCCGCACCCGCTGCATCAAGGCGGTGCGCGGTTCCAAACACTGGACGCTCACTTTGGAGCGGGAAGGGGGCGAGCAGTTCACCGTCACCTGCCGTGGTCTGGTCAATGCGGCGGGCCCCTGGGTCAAGACCTTCTATGACGAGAGCCTGCACGAGAAATCCCCCCGCGGCATTCGCCTTATTAAAGGCAGCCACATGATAGTGCCGCGCATCCATGAGCGCGAAGAGGCCTATATCCTGCAAAACGAAGACAACCGCATCGTCTTCGTCATCCCTTATCAGCAGGACTACTCCCTCATCGGCACCACCGATGTGGAGCACCACGGCAGCCCGCGGGAAGCGAAGATCAGCGAGGCCGAAATTACCTACCTGTGCAAGGTGGTCAACGCCCACTTCACTCGCCAAATTGCGCCGAAAGATGTGATCTGGACTTACGCCGGGGTGCGCCCGCTCTGTGATGACGAGTCAGACTCGCCGCAGGCGGTGACCCGCGACTACACCCTCGAACTTTCTGGCGAGTCTGACGGTGCGCCGCTCTTGTCGGTGTTTGGCGGCAAGCTCACCACCTATCGCAAGCTGGCGCAGGCCGCCTGCAACAAGCTCAAGCCCTGGTTCAGCCAGATGGGGGATGACTGGACGGCGACCAGCCGTCTGCCCGGCGGCGAGTTTGACTGCTCGGTACGCGAGCTGGCCCGCGCCTTTGCGCTGGAGTTTGACTGGCTCGATGATCGCAGCGCCCTGCGCATTGCCGAGGCCTATGGCGCCCATGCCCGTCTCTGGCTGAAAGAGGATCGCGGCATTCACTTCGGTGGCGGCCTGTACGAGTCGGAAGTGCGTTATCTCATCGAGCGGGAGTGGGCCTGTTCACTGGACGATATCCTCTGGCGCCGCAGCAAGCTGGGGCTGCGCCTGAACGAGTCAGAGCAGCAGATGCTGCAGATCTGGCTCGACCAATACCATCAGGCTCTGCGCAAGGCGAGCTGATGAGTGACGGTGGGCAGTGCGCTGCTGCCCACCGCTTTCCACCGTAAATATGCAACAAACCTCTGATAGAACAATTACCTACACACAATAATAAAGAGCATCACATATGAAAAAACTCGCCGTTTCCCTCATCGCCTTGAGCCTTGGGGCATCCCTCTCATTACCCGTGTTGGCTGCCGATGAAGGCAAGGTGGTGATCGCCCACCGTGGCGCTTCCGGCTACCTGCCCGAGCATACCCTGGAGTCCAAGGCGCTGGCCTATGGCATGGGGGCCGACTATCTGGAGCAGGATCTGGTGATGACCAAGGATGACCAGCTGGTGGTGATGCACGATCACTTCCTCGATGGCATCACCGATGTGGCGGCGCGCTTCCCCGGCCGTGCCCGTCCGGACGGCCGTTATTATGTGGTGGATTTCACCCTGGACGAGGTGCGCTCCCTGCGTATGACCGAGCCGTTCCAGCTGGTGGATGGCAAGCAGGTGCCGGTCTATCCGGCCCGCTTCCCGCTCTGGAAGTCAGACTTCAAGATCCACACCTTCCAGGAGGAGATCGAGATGATCCAGGGGCTCAACAAGAGCACCGGCAAGAACATCGGCATCTACCCGGAGATCAAGGCGCCCTGGCTGTTCCGTCACGAAGGCAAGGATATCTCCAAGGCGGTGCTGAAGGTGCTCAAGGAGTACGGCTACACCGGGAAGGATGACAAGGTCTATCTGCAGTGCTTCGATGCCGATGAACTCAAGCGCATCAACAGCGAGCTGATGCCCGCCATGGGTATGGATCTGAAACTGGTGCAGCTGATGGCCGAGACCGACTGGAACGAGACCATGGTCTACGACGCCAAGGGCAAGGCGACCCCCTACAACTATGACTGGATGTTCAAGCCGGGGGCGATGAAAACCATCGCCAGCTATGCCGAAGGGATTGGCCCGTGGAAACCGATGATCGTCACCGAGCCGGGCACTTTGGGCAAACCGGTCTTCACCGGCATGGTAAAAGAAGCCCATGCGGCGGGCCTGAAAGTTCACCCCTATACCTTCCGTCAGGATGAGGGGCAGATCCCGGCCTATGCCAAGGACTTCACCGATCTCCTTAACATCTTCCTCTATCAGGCCGATGTGGACGGGGTGTTCAGCGACTTCCCCGACAAGGCGGTGGCCGTCATCAAGGCCCATCAAGAGGCGGCCAAATAGCACTCTGGCGCCATTTGAATGCAAAGCGAGGCCAATTGGCCTCGCTTTTTGTTTCAGGTTCCCGCAACGGGAGTGTGCGCCCTGTCAGAAAATAGCCAGATCACGTCATGGTGTGCCGGATCTGCATCATTTTACGCAGTTTTTACGTAGCAGATCGCTGGCATGAAATCGGCAGAGCGGTTAGTCTAGCGGCGTTGAACCAACCCCATGAGGTACAGATGAAAACCGTATTGCGTTTTAGCCTGCTGGGCGCCTTGTTGCTGGGTGGCCATGCCTTCGCCGCCGAGCCGAAAAAATTTGATATCAGCATGTTCCCAGCCGCTGACGTGAATCAGGAACGTGTGGTGATCCGCCTGCCTGAAGTCGAGAAAGAAGCCGACATGATGGTCGAGCTGCAGGTCGGCAAAAAGATGATGGTTGATTGCAACGTACCGCGTTTTGCAGGCAACCTGGAACAGCACAGCGTCAAAGGCTGGGGCTACAACTACCTGAAACTGGGCAAAGTCTCCGACCCCATCAGCACCCTGATGATGTGCCCGGATAACCAGCAGAAAGAGACCTTCGTCCAGATCTACGGTCAGGGCTTCTTCGTGAACTACAACTCAAAACTGCCGTTCGTGATCTACGTGCCGCAGGAGTATGAAGTGCGCTACCGTCTGTGGCGTGCCGACAACCTGGCCCAACCGGCCATGATTGAGTAAGCATGTTTGAACCAAAGGTTCAGCTGGTTCACCTGATGTGATAAATAAAGCGCCGTATGGCGCTTTATTTTTGCCTGCACAGTCCAAAAAGTGACGTGCAAATTGGCTGCACGTTTACATAAGTTTATTATTTATCAACGTTTTTTGTGTGTTATGCCACAAAATCGGCGTCAGCGATGGGGCAAAGTGACTTCGATAAAAGATATTTATTAACATAGTGAGAAAATTGATTTTGCACTCGGCGATGGCCTGATGATACTTGCCCGCAAAGGTCAAACTAACCAGAAAAAAGAGCACTATGAGCTTCGAATCAGACAAGCGTTTCAACGACTTCAAACATTTTCCCCGTGGCCTGCGTCGCAGTGGCGAATTCACTGTGGCCGAAGCGGACAGTCTGGAAAAGTATGGTACCGCCATGCTGGCACTCTACCAGGGCAACCTTGCACCCCGTGACGATGTCGAGTCCGCCTTCGTCGAGCAGGTCAAATCCGGCGAAGCCGGTGCCAACCCCCATGCCAAGGTGTGGTTCAAATACCTCAAGGTGATCGGTCCCAAGCGCGTTCATCGCCTCTGCACCGTCGTTGGCGGCGCCAGCGAAGAGAGCAGCGGTGGCGGCAGCTTTGATGTCGGTGGTGGCAGCGGTGGTGGCAGTGACGAGTCCATCGATTAATGGATACCGAGCTGCTTCGGACCTTTATCGAGGTGAGCAAGACCCGGCACTTTGGCCGGGCTGCTGAAAATCTCTACCTGACCCAGTCGGCGGTGAGTTTCCGGATCCGCCAGCTAGAGCAGCAACTGGGTGTCAGTCTGTTTGCCCGTCATCGCAACAACATCCGCCTGACCGCCTCCGGTGAGCGTCTGCTGCCCTACGCAGACGCCATCTTGCACACCCTTGGTCGTGCCAAGCAGGATGTGGCGCTCTCGCCGGGATTCAGCCAGCAGTTGGCCATCGGCGCGCCCGCGGTGTTCTGGGAGCTCGATTTCAACGACTGGCTCAATCACATCTATGCGCTGGCGCCCGGTTTGGCGGTGCGGCTGGAAACAGCCTCCCGCGAGCACCTCTGCCGCCAGTTGCTGGAGCGCTCCCTCGATCTGGCCCTGCTCTCCGAGCCCACCAAGATCGACGAGATTGCCCTGCATCCCATCGGTGAGCTGGTGTTCGAGCTGGTGAGCCGGGATCCGGCCGCCAATGCCGACAACCTGATGCAGATGCCGCACATCCACCTCGACTGGGGCACCAGCTTCGAGCCGCAACCCAGCCGCTTGCAGAGCCTGCAAAAGACCCCGGTGCTGCACTCCAGCTCCGCCAGCATGGCGTTGCAGTTCGTGCTGGCCAACGGTGGTGCTGCCTACCTGCCACGGCGGATGGTCAGCCCCTTCCTCGAGAAGGGGGCGCTCCATCTGGTGGAGGGGGGCCAGCCGCTGAGCCGTCCGCTCTATCTCGCCTATCTGGAGAAATCCGATCGCCGGGAGCTGATCGATCAGCTGCTGACCCTGCCACTGGGTTGGCACGACGCCGAGCTGCGCCTCAACGTCGAATAAGCGTCGAGTGTTATCCAAGAAAGAGCCCACCCCACGGTGGGCTCTTCTGTTTGGGGAAAATTGCAGGGAGCGAGGTCACGTAATTGGCGCGGGAGGCTTGGCGTCATCGGCCTGTAACGGTACCTTTTCAGGCTGTTTATCCGATTGAGCACTGACAGGGATGGATTGTAATTGATCGACTTTAGTCACCCCGAATGGCGGGCGCTGGCGCAGCAGTTGCTGAGCCACTCACCTGTGGTGATCCGTGGCCGCCAGTGGCAACCGCTGGTGGGCCTGCTCAAGGATAACCAGCTGCTGCTCGCCCATGGCAGCCACAGCTATGAGCTCACCCCGGCCGGACGGCGCTATCTCACCCGCGAGCTGATGCTGGCCGAGATCGCCACCGCTCCCCCCGAGCCCGAGGAGTGGTTGCATGCTCAGGGCTGGCAATTGGGGGAGCAGGTCAACGAACGGGTGCTGGCGGCGCTCTATCGCAAGAGCGAGGTGAACTTCACCCCCAACGAGCAGATCGATTTCGAGGACAAGGGGATCCGGCTCTGTGCCGATCAGCTGTTGCGCTTGCGCGCCGCCCAGCCGTTCAGCCTCTTTTTCAGCGGCGGCACCCTGATCGACGCAGCCCCCTGGTTGCAGGCGCTGGGGGAGGTGGCGCTGCCCGAGCGCACCCTGGCGGGTCTTGGCAAGATCCTGTGGGGGGAGGGGAGTATCGAGCGGGTGATCACCACAGACAGCGTCGGCGCCTTTGCCGAGATGCCCCTTGATGCTGGCACCTTGCTGGTGTGGGCCCCCCCATCGTCACCCCTTGCCTTGCAGCAGGTGGTGGCCGCCTTGCCCCCCAATGTGCTGTGGAGTCATCTCACCGCCCTCGACCCTGCCGGGGTGGATCGGCTGCAGGCGCTGGCCCAGCGCTTGGGTCGTCCGGCCAGCTGGTGGCTGCCCCGTGATCTGGCCCCCATCCTCAGCGCGTATGCCCAACCTTTGACTGAGGCCCGGCCCTGGGAACCGAGCCGGATCCCCAAGTCATTGTTAGCAGTTTGTAGCGGTTTGGTTGAGTCCAATGGTGGCTTGTCGGCCGAGGTGTGTGCGCTGGCGCCAGCGTGGCATGCCGTTGGTTGAAATTGGCCTGAAAGCGAGCCAAAAAGCGGTTTTCCCCCATTGAACGCGGTGATATAAAGAGTTGACGAAGCGCTCGCCAGATGAGCGCTTTTGTTTATCAAGCCGCTTTGCCACCCAACGAACTCAACGGAATACAGGGAATACCATGTTTGAAAAGGTTGTTGCCGCCCCAGCGGATCCGATCCTGGGCCTGACCGAAGCCTTCCGCGCTGACTCTCGCAGCCACAAGATCAATCTGGGCGTAGGGATCTACAAGGACGAGTCCGGTGCCACCCCCATTCTTCACTGCGTCAAGAAAGCCGAGCAGAAGCTGCTGACCGACGAGAAGACCAAGAACTACCTCGGTATTGAAGGCAATATCGAATATGGCCGCATCGTGCAGCAACTGCTGTTCGGGCAGCACTCTGCGCTGGTTGCCAGCGGTCGTGCCAAGACCGCGCAAGCGCCGGGCGGTACCGGTGCCCTGCGTATCGCGGCCGAATTCGTGGTGCGCAACGGTCTGGCCAAGACCATCTGGATCTCCGATCCCACCTGGGCCAACCACGTCAGCGTGTTCCAGGCCGCGGGCCTGACCGTCAAGTGGTACAAGTACTACGACGCCGCCACCAAGGGGCTCGACTTTGCCGCCATGCAGGC
>OERH01000210.1_pt1 | contig 11646 bp, 14 predicted proteins | sample 1539931 | NCBI WGS metagenome assembly OERH01 (sample SAMEA3891233, study PRJEB23780) | metagenome | biome: terrestrial biome; feature: animal house; material: water of meat washing | place: Italy | collected 2015-05-12
ATTAAATTTTACTTTCTCGCTATTTTTTTGAACAGAAAATGTCAACAGGCCCTAAATTATTAATCTTGGTTCGCTCTAGCGCGTGGATGTGCATCTTTATAAGAACTAATCAACGTTTCGTGATCTACAAGAATATATACTTGTGTCGAAGATAGTGATTTATGACCTAGCATTTCCTGAACGGCGCGAATATTTTTTGTTTTGTTATACAAGTGCGATGCAAAACTATGTCTCAAAGCATGAGTACTACCAATATGTCCAGAACCATGCGCCTTTAACAGAGCTGTAATGCATGCACCTAAATGGTTTTTCGCAATATGTTTGCCAGATGGTGCAATGAATAAATATCCGCAGTCTTCTACTCCAGCTTTTGAAATCCAACGATTACGAACTAAAAGCCAAGTAGAAATAGCCTCTAGTGATTTTTTTCCTAAAAAAACAATCCGTTCATTATTTCCTTTACCCAATACCTTTAGTTGCATAGCACTGAGGTTGATATCACTTAGTTTGATGGCATGTAATTCAGAGATACGTAAACCGCCAGAATAAGCAATTTCTGCAGCTGCTAGATCTCTTAACTTTTGATTATTGTATTTCGGATTTAATGGCGTCTTGTTATCAAGTATCTCATTCAACGTATTCACGGCGATCGGGCGCGGTAAGCTTTGATTTTTGAACTTAACCCGAATGTCAGAAAAGAAGTTTTCAGGTATATATTCCTTACGCAGACAATAGTTCAGGAAGTTTTTTAAAGCTGATAAATTTTTGTTGAGTGTTCTTGCAGAAACAATATCAACATCGATTCGATGCAACCGAAATGATGTGATGTAATCGCGGTCTAGTTCCAATAGATGTTTACCTTTAAAAAAAGGCATTTCTAACATCAAAAGTAAGCTCTTTTTGTATTCATTAATTGTCATGTCGGACTTATTTTCAAGCTTCAGGCTATCCAGCCATTCTTGAATCAATTCCTCATTCGTCATGCTATGCATGGATAGATTTTCCGACATATGAATACCTAAAGCTCTTGAATAGTTTTCTCTAGCTGAACCTGTTTGTCAGCTCCACTTAATTTTATGACAATCTGCACAATATCCATATATTCTTTTACTGATATTTTGCCATCTGCTTTCGCTGCGTCCACAGTTTTGCGTAAAAATGGATTATCTGAATATTTTTGGAATAAAGTGAAGGCTTTAAGGTCATTCAACGCGTCTGCATTAATTGAGCCATTAGAATGTTTAATGATGCAATTTTTCACCTGGTTTTCAGGTGTTTTGATGTAAGTAACTTCGGGCATAAATAGTTTGTATTTTGTAACCAATTGCACCTCATTAGAAGCTAAGCAACTGTATACAATTTGCGATATTGGTTCTTTTGGACCACTAACACTCCACCCTCCCGTAACCATTAAAAATGGGATGTTTGAATACGGGTATTTGAATGTATCATCAACCAGCTTATTAAACTCATATGCTGTCGATAGGTAGCGATCGTTTGTAAAAACATCAACATGTGACATATCCTTCGGAACTTCTGTGCATCCCCCGATCATGATTACAGATGCAATTGAAAGAAGTAATTTCTTCATAGTTCTAACCTTAATTAGATATCCTTTCTAAGTTACAAGTAACTTTTGCTTAGGCTACGGTTAATATTTATCCAGGAACAAAATAAAGCGGTCGATAGTGACCGCTATATACATTAGAAATTGAATTTTTCAGTGTTGTACGCATAGATTTTATTAATATCAATGCGTTTACCTTGCATGGTTGTTATTGCAGTTGGTTGGAATTTAATTGCAAGATCTTTAATTTCAACGTCTTTCCATTCTGGCATGGAAGACGGTATATCAATAGTGCGGCGCTCTTTGGTACGGGTAGCTGGTATCCAGTGGTTTAACTTAACCATTGAGTCACCTAACAATGTACCTCTTTTGCGATCAACAATGCGTAAGTTTCCTTCCACCGAACGTATTTTTAAACCAGAATAGTTATCAATTCCATAAGTAAATGTGTTTTGGTTTTTACCGTAAAAACGTACTGTAAATTGATCGCGCATATAATAATCGTAATGTGCTTTTAATACCTGAAGCATAGTTTCACGATCTACAACATTTTCGACAATATCTTTGTCAGTACGTAAGGACTGCAGTTTATTAAGTGCTGGTTCAACATTCAATTGTTCGTCTGATACGTTTGGATTAACTAAAGGGTTACGTTGAGGGTAGAAAATATCGTTTAAGTAAGCTGTGTGCTGAACTAATAAATACATCGCTCGTTGTCGAGTATTCATCTGTTGATAAAGGTGAGCTGTCGCTTTGTATCGTTGATTTGAATTGTTCTCAAAATAGCTATCAGACAGTTTATATTCGCTGATTTCAGGTGTAAGGCCACCAGCAACAACATTAAAGTTTTTAGATGGCGTTAAAAGCCCCACGTAAGCTTCTTTAAAGTTTGGATTTGGGGTTGGTACATCATCATAAGCAAAAGCAGTATGTGCTATTACAGTACCAAGGATACCCACCATCGCAGTTTTTAATAGTTTCATTCAGTATTCTCTGTATAACTTTAAAAGGGTTTTATGTTTGAAAGTATAATACTTTATTTTTGTGCATTTAAAAAACCACTATTTAAACTTAAAGTAAAAATAATAATATTTCTTAAACCTATTTAACGCCATTCGTTAAACTATCGCTTAATCTCATTAGTCTTTTAAAGGTCAGGTAGTTTTTTGGTAGTAGTTTAGAATTAAGCGTTAAATTTGAGCATTGATCTAAGTCAATTTGGGCATTTTGATCGATAGGAAAGAGTTGTCCTTGATATGCAAAACCAGTCGAATTTTTAGCGATCGACTCAATCAAAAATACACCGTATTTATCTTGTTCCGTGGCCACTGTACTTAAACCACCTAAGGATGTAATCAGGTTTTTAAAATATCCTGGTATTGCGTTCTTAGTGCGTAAGAATTCTATTTGATTTTCAAATGCTTCAGGTGTGAGACATAACATAAAAGCATTTTTCTTTTCTTCTGGCGTTTCAAATACCTTGCCATTGGTCCACGACAGGATATTCGGCTTGAATACATGCAGTACTTCAACCGATTTAAGAAGATCCGCTACATTTGTTTTATGTTGTTCATCGGCTTCAGGCACAAACTGATTTTTGGTATATACCGCAGTACAAAACCACTCATAATCAATTAGCTGATTATCGGCATCTAATGGTTCATACAGCAAATACACGGCGCTATCACGCTTAATGGCCAACAGTGGTGATACTGCATATTGTTCTGCAAACTGAGTGATTGCATCCAAGAGCTCACTTGATATGTTGAGTTTTTTGGCATTGAATTCATCGCAAATTAACAGTAATTCTTGAGTGAGTGTTGGTACCACGTTTAACGGCGAACCAGTCTTGTTCAGCATCTCGTTAATAGCATTCTCAATTGCCCCTTTTGTTAGGCTATTGATGAACTGCAGCTGCTCTAATGAGATCCCTTCATGATCCAAAGCCTGTATGACCAGATCAAAAGCATGACGAATTTTCTTCTCAAAATGGTTTGCGTACGATAATCCCCAAGCGTCAGAAAAAAATGAGACTGTTTGTTCTGTATAGCTGGTATTCATTAGGGTTTTGGCAAGTTGCGCGTTACCGATTAAGTCACTTTCATCTTCTAATTTTTTACGCAAGTACTTCTCAATACCTTGTTTGCGAACGTACTGGATCTTCTTCAGGTTTTGACTTGATAGCCAAGTCTTATATTGCGATACAGCATATTGAATGTTCATATCGGCATATGCAGTAATACGGCAAGGTATACCATCAAAGAACGTTGGTAGAAGCACCTGTAAGAGCTCTAAATCACAAAGAGAAGCATAGATAACGCCGTCAGCCACTTCAAGGTCTGTAATCTTCACTGAGAATGAGTGAATACCGACTCGAACCAGTATTAATTTATCGGTATTTATTAGCACCGCATCATAAGAACTTTCACTGGTGATATTGTTTGCTTTAACCCATTTTTCCCAATGGTTAACGATATGGCCAGAAAGCGCTTCACGAGTATCGAAAGGTTGATCTAGATCTGCAGTTGCACTTATGAACGTATCTAAGCTAAACGCATATCGTAAAGGCTTTAGCTCGATATATGTCTCAATCGCTGTTGTATGTTGCTGAATACCATTAGTAATGCTTTGGAGCTTCAGTGCATAGTTCAAAGCCTCAAGCTGGAGCACTTCATCATCACCGATCTGCTGAAACACCGATGTAGCATATGAAAAATTAGTTTGTTCGCCGTGAATATAACGTCTTTCTTGCCCAATCTGCAGATACAGATTTTTGGCATCAGATTGGACTAAATCTAGGTAATTTTGTGGCTGAAGATCCTGAGCAAGTTGCGTAAAAGGTATTTTAATTTTTGATACTTTAGGTGCTTTTTTTAAACCTTCAATTGATGTCGGAAATTCAATAACATCTAAAATAAAATCTAGGTTTAAAGTTTTAACATCTATGATCAAATGGTTTTTATAAAAACGTCCAATCAGGTTATTAAAAAAACAAACTTGGGTTTTATGGTTTAGCATAAATATACCTTTATGAATCTTAAAGATCATCTTATAATAGTAGTATAAGTTTTAATACTATTTATCATGTGGTATTTTTAAACAAAGATAAAACTTTTAGTGAGTTGTTTCATGACAGAATCAGTTGTACCAAATAATAGCGCTTCAGAGAACGCACAAATACCAGGTACGATCGGAACATCAGCCGTTGCAGAACACAAGGGCGATAGTTTTAACGGCACAAGCATCATCACGATTGGTCGAGTTGACTTAAGTAGTTCTATTGAGCCTCTATTTGTACCAGTCTCAACATTGTGGTCCATCACACCGGGTAATTATCCTTTAAGCGCAGAAAATATTAAAAACTGCACGGCAGTACGATTTGAGGGTGAAGAACTACTTACCCAAAACTTCGCATTAGGCTCAATTGTGGTTTATAAAATCAATGGTGTTTTAGGGAACCATGTAATTGTGGTCAGTGAGGATCGAGACGGCGGTAACGATAACCGTGCGATTTACTGCAATAGCTTCAATACAACATGTAATATCTTATCTCAGTACGGTATTGCCTTCGCTGAGCTATATCGCCGCAAAGTATTAGAGCTTGATCAAGTCCTCTATACCAACCTCAATAGATCCCTTTTACAAACTCTCTATGCAGAAAATGAAACTGACGTTATTGATTTAGAGTGGAATACAAAGCACCACCCTACTCTATACGTTCATGCGTCAAACTTAGTTGCATCTGAAGAGCACGGTTTTGTGAAATATGATGGTCGTATGGCTGGTATTGGTACCTTTTCTACAAAATGTCTAACTGCAGACCGTAACGGCAACTTAATTAAACCAGAGCTAGCCTTCCTCAATAACATTATTGAAATTAATGTTACTGAAAAAGATGCGTTAGAGTTCTTGAATTGCTCTATTACGAATAACCGCTTCTTTTCGCGTATGGTTGATCAACTCAAAAGTGCTGGTCGTAAAGAATATGACTTCATCACGAACAACATTGATTTCTTCGCCGTACATGTGAAGCTTAACCTTGAAGAAGATCGTCCTAAAATTACGCGAATGGTTTTAGCACCAGATTTACCAATTCTGGAAAACTATTTGTATAAGCAATACGATCCAACCTACCTTGGTGAAGCCGTTGACGACTTAATTCAGTAATACAGATCTAAAAAAGCTAAAAGCCTACAATGTAGGCTTTTTTAATGCAAAAAGGAAAAGGCTTAATAATTACGGAATCCCAACCTGAATAACTGATATTTTTAGCGACCAAAGATCAAACTAAATAAGTACCCAACCCCTTCACCTTTCATACCATTAGCAATATGAAAAGCAATAGCTAAACAGATGATGACCGTTCCATAGAAAAATAGGTACGGTGCTAAAACACCTTTGAATTTCTTTTCCATTTGATCATGTAATGTGTATTTGATCGGAGCGGAACTTTGATTACGACTATTATCACTTGGAGTATCACGATCTTCTGACTGAATAAGATTGCGAACTCTAGGAGCAACACCCTGATCCCAAGAATATTCTTTAAGTTTTAACTTGTTTACTAGGTATACAATATCATCACTAGCAAGACTAATCCCCTTGGTATGGAGTCTAGACAAAGTATCCACTGAATTGGCAATATCGGTAACATAAAACCACTTTCTTACCGAATGAGACAAATCCATTTGCGTACTAGATAACTCATTCAGGATGATGCAACCACTAATAAAACCTAAGTTTTGGTCGGTAAACAATTCAGCACTTTTGAACCACTCTAAAACAGCAAATCTGTTCTTCCGAATCTGAACAAATGGATTAATCTGAGAGCCACCCTGAACCTCAAGCTCACCATTAATCTGCCATTCCCCATTTTCCGACCCAACCAGATTGCCTGAATAGTTTTTTAGGTCAATAACAACGATTGCTTCCTTGGTGAAAGCAATAACATCAATTTCCTGACCTGACCACATTGTGTTATAGAACAAATAAATCCAATCTTCACTATTACCCCAATGAAGCTTCAATTGGGTTAATAAGTCTTCAAACATTTTTTGTTCATTTTTCAGGTGGCTAACATCACCATAATACGCATGAATAGTCATTATTAATCCTCATCCGTATAAAACAAAACTTCACCGCATTTAGCACAAGAGTTGCGAATTTTGTAAGTATTGTTTTTTAAGGCATATCTGCGAATTGATGTACTTTCGCAAAAACAACATTTCACGATATTTGTAGTCACAACACATTGAGGGTATTCAGTCTTATACCATTCAAGTGTTTGCGTGTTACGAACAAAGCGCTGTCTCTGCCACCCAATTTTCCCAATTGTTCCGTGGTAATGGAAATACAATCCTGCTAGAGAGAAACCACCACCCCAAACCAAAAAGAACAAACCAGAATTACCACCCATCAACACGTAGTTATAAATTAGCGCTGTGAAACCCACCGTCATAAAAAGACCAGTGAATATACTTGAAAAAATCACCTTTTCATTCCACCTAAAGTTTAAAAAATACTGCTTTCAATTAATTTCTAATAACAAATTCGAAATAATCACATCAACCCAATGCTTCTAATTTTCGAGCAATATATTGGTTGATTAAAAGTCAAGTTCCGAAATTTATGGTTTGAGCAATTTCATGATCCAACTATTGCTGATGCTGTAATGGACCCCCAAATGTCAGTTCCAATTTACTAAGCGACAGTTTTATAAAATATCAATAAAATACATTCAATATTCTAAAGAACTGTGCGACAAATTTACTAATCAATGTTGCGATAAGACCAAAAAATTACACTTAACTATGCGACAAAAATAGCAACAGCTAATGTGCAAACAAACACTAGCGTATATTTTGTCGATGTATAAAACCATGAGTAAATAAGCTCATTTTTCTCAGGTTTATTGTTTAAGAGCTTTGCTAAACCGAGCAATACACAAATCAAAGTGGTAGCAATAGTTGCAAACCACAGACCTACCTTAAACCCATAAAACAACATTGATAAATTTGTAATTTCAGCATTTGAGTGAACATAAGTCATAAGAAAACTAAAAAAGAATAATCCAATTACAAATTTCCAAATGAAGATATGGACATTTGTTTTTTTCATCTAAATTCCCTTGAGCAAGCCTTATCGCATGGTTGTTTGGAATGTCGCATAGTTAATTAGAACTCACACCAAAATAATGAATAAAACACCCAATACCATGAGGAAACATAAAAAGGCGAATACATATAGGAACAGGTAAAAAAGGCTATTTGCATTATATGGTTGAAATTAGTTGTGTGATTCATAGACATCATTTCAATATAATGGGTGTCTATGTGTGATTGAATAGCACGAACCGCCCATTTTTTTAATGGGAAGTGCATGCCATCCATGTTGATGACAGGGCGTTTTTTATCGATGAAGCGTTTTTATCCACTGATTCAGCCAATAATCTGCACTGAAATATCGCCCTCCACCCAGCACAACCAACGCGAGCAGCATAATCAAATAAGTTGCAGCAAATTCGATTCCATTATTCAAGATGACGAATGAACCGCTCGATGTAAGCCAATCATAATTTCCATAGTTTTGTAAAATTTCGCGTGCTTTTTCTAATTTTTCTGTAGATGCCAAGACTTGTGCATTTGCAAAAGGAGCATGTGCATCTGCGATTGCTTGCCAACCATTTGGGAGATGTACCGTCAAAATCGCAACGAGCATCGTAATGATCAGTGGAATACTGATTAAACGGGTAAATAGTCCAAGCGCTAATAATATTGCGCCACCAAGTTCTGCTGAAGTTGCAAGAACAGCCATAAGAGTAGGCAAGGGCAAGCCTAAGCCCCAATCTGGATTGGCAAACCATTCAACAGTATCACTAAAATGCATCAGTTTATTTTGCCCCGCCATCCAAAAAATAGGAACAAGGTAGATTCTTAGTGCCAGTGCAGCCATGCCATCTAAATGTTTAAAGTGTTGTAGAAAATTTTGATAGCGTTGTAATACTGAGTTGATTAAGTACTTCATGAGAATTTCACACCGAGTAGCATTCAATTGTTATTAGACGATTGAAGCGTTGGTTTATTACAATAATTTTTTTAGTTTTAACTGTAATAAATGGATTGGTCGCTCGTCTAATGATATGTACCCTAGTACAAAACCCAAAATTGACTCAAATAGGATCTTCAAAATGAATAAATTAAACTCAATGACATCAGTTGCTGCATTAGTTGCACTTTCAATGGTTGGTGCAGCAACTCAAGTCTCTGCTGCTTCAACTACAACTGAAACACATGTAACCAAAACAGCAGATGCAAAGTGTGGTGAAGCGAAATGTGGTGCTGACAAATAATTTGCCAGAGAATTAAAATATCAATGAATGATGTAGATCAATCTTAATTCGGGTCTGCATCATTCAATAAGGAATATTCCATGACGGTTTTAACCAGTGTTGGCTTAGGTTTAAGGCGCGACTTTATCGACAGCTTTTTAAACTTGGACACTTATCCAGACTTCATTGAAGTTGCACCTGAAAACTGGATGGGTTTTGGTGGGCGACATGCCAAACTACTTGAACAATGTGCTGAAAAAGCACCTCTCATTTGTCATGGACTTTCTTTATCGATTGGTGGTCCACATCCACTGAATATTGAATTTATTCAACAGATAAAAACATTTTTAAAACGCTATCAGGTCACAACTTATTCAGAGCATTTAAGCTATACCAATGACGGTGGCTATTTATATGACTTATTACCGATTCCGATGACTGAAGACGCGGTGCATTATGTGTCGGAGCGTATTCTTCGTGTTCAAGATATTCTTGGGCAAAAGTTGGTGCTTGAAAATGTTTCCACTTATTTGATGCCACATGCTGAAATGAGTGAAGCCGAGTTTGTTGCCGAAGTCATTCAAAGGTCAGATTGTGAATTGCTTTTAGATGTAAACAATGTCTATGTGAATAGCATTAATCATCAGAGCAATGCTTATGAATTTATCAAAAAAATGCCGCGAGATCGCATTCGTTATTTACATATTGCGGGTCATGAGCAAGTGAGTGATGATTTATTAATTGATACTCATGGCGCAGCGATTCGTGATCCAGTTTGGGAGCTATTACAATTTACTTATCAACAACATGGTGTAAAACCAACATTATTAGAACGTGATTTTAATATTCCGACATGGCAAGAATTACGAGCTGAACTTGCGAAAATTGAACGTATACAAAAAAATATTTAATTCAGCCAGCAGTGTCTAGCGCAGCATGTCTTACCAAATGATGAGGATAATAAAATGAATAATAAATTCCACTCTTTTCAAGATACCCAAAACGCATTTTGTAATTGGATACGTGATCCTAAACAACCCATCCCTTCATCCTTTGAAACTGAACGTATGCGTGTTTATCGAGAGTTATTATTTAATAACGTAAGTTCTTTTGTCGATTTAGTTTATCCCGTTGCACGATCGATTTTGCCAAAACCAACATGGCAACAACTATTAGAAGAATTTTTTCAAAAATCTACGAATCAATCGCCATTTTATAATGATATTTCACTGCAATTTAGAGAATACTTAAGCGATCAACAGCATCCAGTTTTACAAAGCTATCCGTGGTTGGCTGAGCTACTTCAATATGAATGGCTAGAATTGTATTTAGATACTGTAGACATTCCAAAGAGGCAATTTACTCAGGCACCTCTATGGCAATTTAAAACCCAAGTGTGGGTTTTGGTCTATCAATATCCAGTTTATCGGTGGACACTCAATCAAATTGATTTTGAACAAGATCCTAGTGCAATTATGGTATGGCGAAATCAAGATGATCAGGTCTGTGTGGAGCCACTCTCGCCCTTATTTGCATATCTGATCGAAAAACTTAATCAAGCACCACTCGCTGAGGGTGAACTGCGTAAACTGATGAGCTCGACTTTAGTTGATCTGACTGCGCAAGAGATTGATTTACAGATCAATGCACTATGTAATTTATTGAGTCGCTTAGAACTGATATATATTCCTCAAGATTGTGTTAAATAAGGCATCAATATGTATCTAGACTCAGTTGATAATGATGATTTAAATCAGCAATTGCACAATACCGAATATTTGAATGATCTTCGACAGCAAATGATCAAATTTGCATTGCTACAACTTTCATCCTTTCAACAAGCTGAAGATGTTGTACAAGAAGCATTAACGAGTTCTTTTGAACATCTGAAATCATTTTCAAGACGTGCTGCTTTTAAAACGTGGGTCTTTGCTATTTTAAAAAATAAGATTGTGGATTTAATTCGGCAAAAAAACCGCTTAATCACAATGAGTGAGTTATTTGATGATCAAGAAAATGATTTGAGTATAGATGAATTGTTTGATAAGGCTGGACATTGGCAGAAATATGAAGCACCCCACGCATGGCAAAGTCCTGAAGAAATGATGGAACAACAAGATTTTTGGATCATATTTGATGCCTGTTTAAATCATTTACCAGCCAAGTATGCACAAGTCTTTATGTTGCGGGAAATGATTGAACTGAGTTCAGATGAAATCTGTGAGAAATTACAACTCACGATTTCTCATTTAAATGTGTTGATGTACAGAAGTCGAGCACGTTTACGTGAGTGTTTAGAAAATAAATGGTTGCTTCAGGAGGATTGTTCATGTTGACGTGCCGAGAAGCGACTCAATTGCTTTCAGAAAAACAAGATCGAATACTGAATTTTAAAGAGATGAGTGCTTTACAGTTTCATGTGCTGATGTGTAGTTCGTGCCGACGTTTTGGTAAACAGATGAAGAGCTTAAGTTTATTATCGAAACAATATAAAAAGTTTGATGAAGAACAGAAAGATTAAAATAAGAAAGCCTCATATTTCATGAGGCTTTCTTGGCTTAATTTGAGTCAACTAAAAGGATTATTAAAAAGCTAAATTCACTTTCAACCTTATAATGCAAATTTTAGAAATGATTGGCTTAAGTAGTTCAACCTTAGATTGCCAAAATTAGAGTTTGGTAAGATAAAAATAAGGCGAGATTTAAAAAAATCCCACCTTAAATTGCAAATAGCCATTTTTTCTTGTAGCAAA
>OERH01000215.1_pt1 | contig 11554 bp, 8 predicted proteins | sample 1539931 | NCBI WGS metagenome assembly OERH01 (sample SAMEA3891233, study PRJEB23780) | metagenome | biome: terrestrial biome; feature: animal house; material: water of meat washing | place: Italy | collected 2015-05-12
ATCCTATTAAATATTATAATATTTAATTGCCTTAAATCAGAAATACAAGCTACATTTCTGTCAAAGTTTTTTGGGTTATCTGCTATTGCTAAAATAATTTTCTCCATTTTTTTTGTTTTTTGGTATATTTGTACTTAGTGCTACCGCAAAGAATTATACTGCACAATTAGCAACTTTGACATTATTACTGATTGCACTTGTTGTGGTAGAGTTTATTTCTTGTCTTGACTTGCAAGATAAAATATTTAAGAAAAATAATAAATCAAATAAACTTTGGTTAATGCCTATAATAATAGCATTTTATGTTGCAATATTGATAGCATACCAGTTCTTTGTAGATATTCAAGGAAACTCCCTTTATATGGTAAGATATACAGAAAAAACCCAAAACTCATCTTGGTATATCATACATAACAACAATAGTCCAATAGAAACCATCAATGGTATCAATGAGCAGGATATTGCAAGGTATAAACAAAAGTTTATACCAACCAGCTGGGCTAAGTTTTGTCAAGCAGATGATTTTAGCAAACAAAATATCATTAATTGTGAATACCTTTATGATTACACTCAAGATATAAATCTCAATGCTCTATACGGCTATATGGCGTGGAATTTAGGCAACACCAAAGTATTTTGCCCACAATCGGTAGATTTCTTTAAAACAGACAATCAAGATGAAAGAAATGAAATGTCCGAAAAATGCCTCGTCATTGATGGCAAATATTTACAACCAATTAGCAAGCATTTTTTAAGTTCCAAATAGCAGCTTTAATCAATAATAAAAAACGACATCATTAAGATGTCGTTTTTGTTTTGAAGCTTTGGTTTAGAAACGATTGTCAGCGTTGCGGAAAGTTTCTTGTGCATCTTTTGGCAGCAAGACTTTGTTGTCAGCTTCGTGTTCAGCTTTGTCTTGAATACGCTTAAGTAGGCGAGCAGCTGCATCACGACCACCTAGACCGAATGCCAGAGCGAATGCTACCGCAACCGCACCAAGTGTCAAGCCGAATGCAAGGTTCACGATGCTGTCAGCGATACCCATTGCTTTTAGACCCATCGCAAGAACCAAGCCCATGATTAGGACGCGCACGATGTTGGCTAGGAATTTTGAACCTTGTTCAGAACGCTCAACCACACCTGCGATGATGCCCGCAAGCCAAAAACCGATGGTTAGGATAACAGCACCTAGGATGATTTGGCTGCCGAAGGCGATGAACATGGCGATGATGCCGCTGATCGCTTCAAAGCCCAACAAGTCAGCCGCCGCAATGCCTGCAAACAACATGGCAAAGAACAAAATCGCACAGCCAACCAGGTCAGATACTTTCTTCTCGCCTAGGGCGCTCTGTAGACCAAGCTTGGCAGGCAGGGTGTCGATTTGGGTATTGGCTAAGATGTTCTTAACAATGCCAGCCAGCATGCGCACGACATAATAGGTAACAACCAAAATCGCAGCGGCGGTAAAGACGTTCGGTAGAGACTCTAGCACCTTGTTTAGCATATTGGTGGCAGGGCGAGAGATCGCCTCAACTTTCAATGCATCTAGTGCAGCGATGGTGAATGGAATGATCACCAGCATGAACGACAAAGAGCCTGCGATGGTCGGTAGGCTGTTCTTTTCGTTGATGCCTGCTTTGGTGGCTAGGGCTTGAATGTTAAAACCTGCAACCAAATTGGTCACGATGCCACGCACCGCTCGAGCAGCAACAAAGCCAATAAAGAATACGAATGCCGCCAATAATGCATTTGGAAGAAAACTAAATGTCTTGTCGATCATGTTCGTCAATGGCATGAATAGACCATTTAAGCCTAAGCGACCCAACACCATGGTCAATACCAACAGAAGGATGAACCAATACACGATGTCTGCAATCGTGCCACTCATTGGCTTGACGCCTGCGTTGGTTGACAGTTTTTGGTCTAGGCGAGTTTTGGCCAATGCCTTTGCGACCAAATCTCTAAAAATAGAAGCGAATAGCCAGCCGATAAGACCGATAAGAATGGCTGCGATGATTGAGGCAACAGGTCCTTGTAGGCCTTGATTAAATAAAATAAATTTTGATTGGTAGTCCACGGAACACTCCAATTGATTAAACTTGTGATTAAACTTGCTAAAAATTCAAGACAGATTGTAACACTAAAAACCGCCCTATGTCGGGAGCGGTTGACTTTTTAGTACAATATTAACAAATTATATACAGTGAGCCATGAATTATTCTTAGAATTCATAGCACAGCGCCTTAATTTTTGGTATCATGTTGCGTCATTAAACATCGATAAATATCGATCCTATTTTTAATCTTCTAATTGAGAGTATTATGAAAAAGCACACTCTACTTGCTGCAAGCATGATGGCAATCCTAGCATTGGCTGGCTGCAACAAAAAAACCGAGGTAACTGAAGGCGCAGACGCTAAAACTGCTGAGAAATCGACCGTGGTGACTGACAGCAGCACCGAAATCCAAAAAATCAGCTACATCATCGGCTATGAGCAAGGCATGAACCTAAAAACCATGACCGAACAAACTGGCGAAGAGTTGGATTTGGAAGTTTTCAATAAAGCAATCGCCGATGCCTTCAATGGCAAAGAAAGTGCACTGACTGATGAGCAGGTCCAAGCCGTTGGCAAAGCATACGAAGAGCGTAAAGTCAAAGAAGCCGCTGATAAAGCCACCAAAAACAAAGCCGAAGGTGATAAATTCCTAGCTGAGAACAAGACCAAAGAAGGCGTAAAAACCACCGCATCAGGTCTGCAGTACAAGGTCATCACCGAAGGTACTGGCAAATCACCAAAAGCAACCGACACCGTTATCGTTCATTATGAAGGTAAGCTAATCAATGGCAAGGTGTTTGACTCATCTTATGAGCGTGGTATGCCAGCACAGTTCGCGGTGAATGAAGTCATCAAAGGTTGGACCGAAGGTCTGCAGTTGATGAAAGAAGGCGGTAAATACGAATTCTATATCCCGTCAGAGCTTGCCTATGGTGAAGCGGGCAACCCAATGATTGAGCCGAACAGCGTGCTAACCTTCACGGTTGAGCTATTAAGCGAAGAGCAGGCCAAAGCCGCGCTAGAGCAAGCTCAAAAACAAATGGCAGAAGCTGTGGCGAAGACCGAAGCTGCGGGCAACACTCAAGCCCAGCCTGCTAGCCAGAGCAAATAATTAAATAACCCAAAATAAAAAAGCCCTTAATGATAAGGGCTTTTTTATTTGCTTAAAATAATCTATCATGAGCGCTTTAATACTGCCATGGCAATGGTTGCAATTAGTGCAGGGATACCAATGGCTAGGAAGTTATACGCGTGCGGTAGGCTCATCGCTAACAAGAAGCCTGTGATGATCGGGCCTACGATCGCGCCAATGCGACTCACCGCAGAAGCACAGCCGATGCCTGTGGTACGAATGTGCAGCGGATAGAACTGCGCAAGATAGCTGTACAGCAGGATCGAGGTGCCGATCGTCGTCGCGCCAGCCACTGCCACCAATGAGTATAGAATGATCGGTGGTGAGTTAATGGCAAGTGCCGAGATGGATACCGCCGCCAAAGCACACATGGTAACGATGACAGGCTTTAGATGGAATCTATCTGCCAAATAACCACCTGCGATCGCACCAACCATCGCACCGATGTTCAAGGCGAACAGGAACATGATACTGCCTTTTAGTGAGTAGCCTGCTGAAAGCATGAGCTTAGGTAGCCAGCTTGACAGCGTATAAGTCATCAATAGGCACATAAAGAATGCCGTCCAGAACATCAGTGTGCCAAAGGCGCGTCCTTCGGTAAATAGCGCCTTGAATGAAGAGTCCTGAGGCTTGCCTGTCGCAGTCGGTGCAGCTTCATTAAGTACAAGCTTGGTGTTGTCTGTGATGTGAAGCGATGGATCGATCTTTTGGATGATGTGACGGCCTAGGCCTTGCTTGTTATCCTTGACCAGATATGTCAAAGACTCAGGCAGGTAGCGCCAGATGATTGGGAAGCCCATCACCGGAACACCTGCTAGGTAGAACATGATTTCCCAGCCGTAGTCCTTGACCAAGAATGAGCCCAGCAGTGCTGAGATGATACCGCCAACTGCGTAGCCACTGAACATGATGGAGACCATCGTGGCGCGTGATTTTTTTGGGGCGTATTCAGAGGTTAGGGCGACCAAGTTCGGCATCACACCGCCAATACCAAGACCTGCCAAGAATCTTAAAATGGCAAATTCTGTCGGTGATGGCGCAAAGGCGCCCAAGAAGGTAAATCCACTAAAGAACGCAGTACAGACCATGATGATCTTTTTGCGTCCAAATTTATCAGCCAATGTACCAAAAATCATTGCGCCGAACATCATGCCGACCAAAGCCGAACTTGCCAGCATGCCAGCCTCGACAGGGGTTAATGACCACTGCTCCATGAGTAGCGGCAGTGCCACACCATAGATAACAAGATCATAGCCGTCAAAGATAATAATGAGCAAGCACCAGAACAGCACCTGCCAATGAAAGGGTTTAAAGGTGGCGTTATCAATGACGTCGTTTACATTGACGACGTGCTCGGTCGGTGCGCCGCCTGCGACACCTGCCGTATGGGTGTGTTGATTCATACACGCTCTCCTTGATCCTTGTGTATCTGTAAAATCCCAGTGGCGACTTATCCCAGTGCGCCGCCATGTCATTACAATATGATGACATGTTTGTTATTGTATTTTGTTTATAATGACTTGTAAACCATTTTTTGAACTATTATTCAATTTAATACAAAAAATTTAACAAAAAACGTCCGAATTGGGCGTGCATGTGCAGATGATGGTTAGATGCTTTTGACAAATATCTTGGAGTTGCGTCCATTGTCATAGCGTGCTTGGCGAGAGGCGGGCAGGGAAGATACAGCAGTCTCAACAAAACCATGCTCAATAAACCAATGACTGGTGTGCGTGGTGAGCGCGAATAATCGTGTAAACCCTTCTGATCTGGCGCGCGATTCAATGAACTCTAGCAATTCATCGCCGCGACTGCCACCGCGATAGTCAGGATGGATGGCAATGCTGGCAACCTCAGCGCAATGCTCATCGAGTGGGTAGAGTGCCGCGCAGCCGACCACCATGCCATCACGCTCGATGACGGTATAGTGTTCGATGTCTGCTTCTAGGCGATACTGCGGGCGCTGAATGAGAATGCCCGCTTCTTCTAATGGTCGTAAAAGCGCCAATAGCCCCACCACATCCCCAAGGTGCGCCTGACGAATCTGATCGTATGGCGCGCGTGCAATCATGGTGCCAAGGCCATCTCGGGTGAACAGCTCTTCGATGAGCGCGCCATCTTTGGCGAAGGGTAGAATCTGTGTGCGATCAACCACGTCGCTCACGCGAATTGCGCAGCCTAAGAATCGGCGAATCTCATCGCTGAGGCTGTTATCGTCTAGCAGCGCATGGGCTTGTTTGGTGGTGATCTCTCGGACGAGTGCGCCTTGATTATATAAAGGCTCTTCGCCTAATAAAATCAGCTTATCAGCTTGCAAAGCAATGGACGCGTGCTCTGCGACATCTTCAGCAGACAGACTAAAGACCTCGCCTGTCGCCGAAAAGCCGATCGGACTTAGAATGACGATGTGGTTATGGGTTAGATTGTGATGAATCGCATCCACATCCACGCCGCGCACCTCACCTGTCATCTGATGATCCACGCCATGGCGCACACCAAAGGGGCGCGCGGTGATGAAATTACCAGACACCGCATCGATGCGCGAACCGAACATTGGTGAGTTGGCAAGTCCCATCGATAGCCGCGCCTCAAGCTGTAGACGAATCGCACCGACGGCCGATAGGATGTGAGGCATTGCCTCAGAGGGGGTGATGCGAACACCATTCTGGGCGGTGCTAGGTAGATTGGCGTTGTGCAGCGCTGTCTCGATTTGCGGCTTGGCGCCATGCACCAGGACGAGGCGAATGCCAAGACTGTGCAAAAGTGCAAAGTCATGAATCAGACGATCAAATTCCTCATGCGCAACTGCCTCACCACCGAACATGACCACAAAAGTCTTACCGCGGTGGGTGTTAATATAAGGAGCAGAATGGCGAAACCATTGTATGGGATTTTGGGCGGTGTGCGTCATGGTAATATCATCATAAAAACATGCCTATGATAGTCAGCTTTTTGGCGAATGCCAAGTGTTTTTTGTTAAAGCGGGGAAATTTTGTCATTTTTGGCATAGGGATATTCCTTGACCTGATGGGGAAATTTTAGTACAGTAAAGTTGTCAGCCACTATTAACAAGGAGTTGCCATGCCGACCACGACCGTCACACGCACTTATCGCATCCGCCGCGAGGATACTCAGGCGCTCATGATTGATGTGCAAGATAAATTCGTGCCGCATATTTTTGACATGGATAAAATCACCAAAAAAGCACGCATCTTGATAGAAGGCTTGGTGCATCTTGGTGTGCCTTTGACCATCAATGAGCAATACCCCAAAGGGCTTGGACATACGATTGGTGAGTTAAAGGCGGTGTCTGGTGATGCACCCGTGTTTGAAAAATCAGCGTTTAGTTCGGCAGATGATGAACACACGTGGCGACATCTTGCCATGCAGAACCGTCATCACGTGCTGTTATTTGGTATTGAGACGCATGTCTGTGTGCAGCAGACCGCGCTGGATCTGCTTGATAATGGCATGCAGCCTGTCATCATCAGTGATGCGACCAGTTCTCGCGACCCATATGACCGCAAAATCGCTATCCGCAGAATGCGACGTGCAGGCGCAGTGGTGACGACCACAGAGGCGATATTGTTCGAGCTGCTGCGCTCCAGCCAAGACCCGAATTTCAAGGCGATCAGTAACTTGGTAAAATAATCAGTGCTAAGCTCGTATCAATAGGATAATTAAAAAACGCAAACCCGATTGGATTTGCGTTTTTTGTTTTATTGCTTGGTGGCGGACTGCAGCTTTTGGTGTTCAGCCAGTGCTTGCTTAATTTGGGGGATTTTGGCGATGGTGGTATCATAGCCTGCTTGGATGATTTCTTCTTTGGCACTGCCATCGAATACGGCATATTTGGACAAGTCAGGCGCGATGATTACATCTGATGCCTTGATGTCAGCAGGCTTGGCGTGACGTTGGTTTTGCATGAAGATGGTGTTGGCGGCTTGCATGATGTCGTCTTTGGATTTGGGTAGGCTGGTTGGGAAGCCTTTGGGCAGTGGAATCTGTGTGTTATTAGGAATCATGCCAAGCAGCTTCTCCACATCGATGCTGATGGGTAGATCTTTGGTGCTTTGTTTGATGATGTCGCTATTAATGGGGAATTCGATGACTTCATCGCCCCATACCGCCTTGATGCCTTTGTCGGTGCGGCTGATGCCTGCGGCGGCTTGGCTGTTTGCGGACTTGGCAGCTGGTTGGGTGTTAGAAGCTGACATCACATCTACCGCGATGACGAATTGAGCGCCCATGGATTTGGCAGCTGCTGATGGCAGTAGCGTGCTTTGACCGCCGTCGATGTATTTTTTACCGCCTATCTTGGGGACGCGAGGGGCGATGAATAGCTTTGGAATGCTTGAAGATGCCTGAACGGCAAGTCCTGTATCACCTTGACGAAAGCTCACCGTAGTATTGGTATGTGCATCAGTGGCGATGGCAGCGAATCGTGTGGGCAGTGATTCGATGGGTTTGTTATTAACCTGAGTGTTAATGAAGTCGCGAAGTGCTTTGCCTTCAATCAGCCCTTGTTTGCTGGGTGCGATGTCTAGCAGGTCTGTCTCATCTAGCGCCATGGCGATGCGCTCTAGTTCCTTGGCAGACTTACCCGAGGCAGACAGGGCGCCCACCATTGCACCTGCACTGGTGCCGACGATGAGGTCGGGGCGGATGCCGTGCTCTTCGAGTGCCTTGATGGCGCCGATGTGTGCGTAGCCGCGTGTACCGCCACCGCCTAACACCAACGCGACTTCGGGCACTGTGTCATGAATGGTCGGCGTGTGCTGTGCCTGTTGGGCGTGCTGAGTGGCACATCCTGCGATGATTGCGGTGCTAAGGCTTGCGCCGATAAGTAGGGTCTTTTTCATGTCGATACTTTTCAATTAATAAAAATGGTTGTAAAATCAAACGTATTGTAAATTAAATTTATCCAATACATTATAAAGATTTGTAACCTAAGGTCTGTCATGTCACAAGCTACCACTTCTATGATTAATTTGCCGATGACTGCGCTGTCTGGCGTGGGCGAGAGTCTGGCGGGTAGGCTAGCAGACTTAGGCATTCATCGTATTTTTGACATGCTCATGCATCTGCCTAGAGATTATGAGGACAGAAGTCGGCTCGTGCCGATTCGTGATGTGCAGCATGGCATGAGTGCGCTCGTTGCTGGCGTGGTGACGCATGTCGAGAACAGCCGCAGCGGCATGAGTGTGGCGCTAGAGGATGAGACAGGCGTGCTGGTGCTAAGGTTTTTTAAGGTGTATGCAGGTCTTAAAAATACGATGGTCGTTGGCGCGAACATCACTGCCTTTGGCGAGATTAAGATCAGCCGCTATGGGGTTCAGATGGCACACCCTGAGTACCATGTCACAGGCACTAAGGCATTTGAGAGTGGGTTATTGCCCATCTATCCTGCGGTGAAAGGACTACATCAGAATAAGCTGCGTCAATTGGTGCGCCTTGCCATCAATGCTGTCTCGCGTGAGCCGTTGCACTGCCTAACGCTCCAAGACCTGTCTGCGGCAGGCGTGACAGGGGTGCAGGCGGATCTGCTGAGTGCCTTAAAGCAAATCCACCTACCCGATAAAGACGCGGACATCTTCGCGCAGACGGCACTCCTCGAAGGTCTAAAAGAGCGAACGCACCCAGCCTGTCGCCGCATTATCATCGAAGAGCTGGTGGCGCACCAATTGGCATTCCTATATCGACGTAATAACATCTACCAGCACAAAGCACCGCGCTGTCAGACATACAGCGAATTGGCAAATCAGCTCATGGCAAGCCTGCCATTTGGACTGACAGGCGCTCAAAAACGCGTCATCGCCGATGCGGTGGCAGACATGAGAACAAGCAGACCCATGCTAAGACTCATCCAAGGCGATGTCGGTGCAGGCAAGACACTGGTGGCGGCGCTGACGGCTTGTTATGCGCTAGACAGTGGCTGGCAGGTCGCAGTGATGGCGCCGACAGAGATTTTAGCGGAGCAGCATTTTATTAATTTTCAAAAGTGGTTTGAGTCGCTGGGTGTGGGTGTTGGTTTTTTGGTAGGCAAACAAAGCGCCAAAGAGCGCGCTGTCATGCTAGAGCGTATCGTGGATAACGAGGTGCAGATTGTCGTTGGGACGCATGCACTGTTCCAAGATGGGGTGGTGTTCGCCAAATTGGGTCTAGCCATCATTGATGAGCAGCATCGATTCGGGGTGGAGCAGCGCCTTAGACTTGCCAATAAGGGTGTGGCGAACTCGACGCCGCACCAGCTTGCCATGACAGCAACGCCCATTCCAAGAACGCTCGCCATGAGTATGTATGGCGACATGGATGTGTCTGTTATCGATGAGCTGCCGCCAAATCGCACGCCGATCACGACCGTTACCGTCAGCCGAGATCGCCGTGATGAGGTGATTGAGCGGATACGTGTCAATTGTAAGGACGGTAAGCAGGCTTATTGGGTGTGTCCGCTGGTTGAAGAATCATCGGTACTGGATGCGCAGTCAGCAGAGCTGTTGTATGAGGATCTGTGCGATCGGCTGGACATACGCATTGGGTTGGTGCACGGCAAGATGAAGCCGAATGATAAGCAGGCGGTGATGAATGAGTTCAAGCTTGGTAATATCGATCTGCTCGTGGCGACGACGGTCATCGAGGTGGGTGTAGATGTACCTAATGCGTCTTTGATGGTCATTGAGAATGCTGAACGGCTTGGCTTATCGCAGCTTCATCAGCTGCGTGGGCGGGTGGGGCGTGGTTCTGCCAAGTCCTTCTGTGTGTTGCTATATCAGACGCCATTATCCCCCACTGGCATCGAGCGTCTAAACGTTCTAAGAGACAGCACGGATGGCTTTGTCATCGCTCAAAAAGACCTTGAACTGCGTGGGGCAGGCGAGCTATTGGGTAAGCGCCAGACGGGGGATATGGGCTACTATTTGGCGGACATCGTGCGTGATGAGGTGCTATTAACTGCCGCCCAAAGCATCGCTCATAAGCTCATCGAGTCACCTGATAGGCAGGCTTTGGCGCATCAGATCGTCAATACGTGGCTGCCTGACACCAAAGAATATGTGAACGCATAGCCAAATTCATCAGAGAATGAGTGTAGTATTGGCGCGTGTGTGATGCTACAATCGATTTATTTATAAAAGCGTAATGAAATAGAGTCACTTATGGATGATAAGAATAGCAATGAATCACTAGAAAAGCGCTTAGATGGTGCTTTTGACAAATACACCAAATTCCCATGGTGGCTACCCATCGGCGCACTTGCTTTGGTGGCGCTTGGGTTGGTGATGGGTTTGGGTATTGGACGCGTGTCTGATGGGAATAAAGCGCCGAATGATAATGTGGTCGGCGCTTCGGTCAAGTCATTGGATTACCAAGAAGCCAATACCGCGCCAGTCATGTCGGTTGAGGCGATCACGCCAGGCAGCGCTGCCATCTCTGACGCCATCGATGCCAGTGGCATTATCGCAGCACGCCACACCGCTCAGGTCAGTGGGCGTGTGACGGGCGCTGCGATTGAGCAGGTGCTGGTCGAGGTGGGCGATCAGGTGCGCGCAGGGCAGGTGCTTGCCATATTGGACGCATCGTCATTCAAGGATTTACACATCCAAGCGCAGGCAGATCTAGATCAAGCGATCGCCAGCGCCGAGAAGGCGCATGCCGACCTTGCGCGTACCGAGCCTTTATTGCAGATAGATGCGATCAGTCGTCAGCAGGTGGATGCCTACCGCACAGCCGCCAAGCAAGCAGATGCCACGGTGATCGCCGCCAAAGCGAAAGTCAATAACACTGCCACCAGCCTGAACAATGCCAAAATCACCGCGCCAGTCTCAGGCATCATCAGCGAACGCCAAGCTCAGGTGGGCGTGCTGACCAGTGGCAATCCTTTATTTACCATCATCAAAGATGGTGCGTTAGAATGGCAAGCGACACTTGCGCCGAATAACGCCGCTAAGATTAGCATCGGTCAAGAGGCCACCATCATGGCGGGGAATACACCCATCATTGGCAAAGTCACCCGCCTGTCACCGACCGCCAATCAGGGGCGTGAAATAACGGCGCATGTTGCCATTCCTCAAGGTGCACCGCTAAGCGCTGGCATGTATCAGACGGGTAAATTCGTCCTAAGTCAGTCTAGCGCGCCTGCCGTGCCAACTTCTGCCATCATGACGACCGATGGTTATGATTATGTGTGGTCGCTTACGCCAACAGATCAAGCCGAAGGGCTGTATAAAGTGGTGCGCACCAAGGTGGACATCCTAGGCTATGATGGGGATAAGGCCGCAACCAACTTACCGCCAGATGCGCTCATCGTCGCAAAAAGCGCAGGATTCTTAGCGGAAAATGACATCGTGCGTGTGGCGACAGTCAATGCC
>OERH01000216.1_pt1 | contig 11552 bp, 10 predicted proteins | sample 1539931 | NCBI WGS metagenome assembly OERH01 (sample SAMEA3891233, study PRJEB23780) | metagenome | biome: terrestrial biome; feature: animal house; material: water of meat washing | place: Italy | collected 2015-05-12
CATTTGTAGGTTATTAAAAAAGGCAAACCAATGAAACTTTATAAATCATTATCCATTTTTCTTCTTTTCTTTATTTGTCTTTTTCCTATTGTCTCTTATGCCAATGACAATGCCAAACTAAACTTTACGCCATTATTTGCCCCATTATCCGATGCCATGGGAGCGGTAAAGCAAAACAATACCCAACAAGCCAAAGATGATTTGATTGTCATAGAAAAAGAATTAATTAATATCGGCAAAGACACCAACCGCCAAAGCATATTATATCAAGAAACAATCACCGCCTTAAATCACGCCAAAGCCAATCCCAATAACGACACGCTAAAAGAGCTATCCATAAAACTCTACGCTTATGAAAAAGAGCAAAACCCCGTGGATTATGGCATTAAACGCCGTCAATTTACCAAAAATATCACGCCTGTATTAAATGAATTAGATACCGCCATTCAAGAAATGGGCAAGGGTGGCGATATTGAAAGAGTCAAATCGGTTTATCACACGTTTAATAAAACATGGGTCGCCAATGAAAGAGTGGTGAGAAATACCAGCATGGCTCATTATGGCAAAATAGAAACCGCCATGGCAATGATACGAGTGGGAGCAGAAAATAATCCGCCCAATATCGCCATGATGACGGATAATATGGCGATTTTAAAAAGTGTTATTGACAGTTATAATCAAGGCGATGAATTAACCGAAATTAAAAATGACAAAGTGGATTTGGTATATGGGGCAGAGTTATTAAAACAAGGCTTAACTGCTTTTAAAAATAATGATAAAGCAGCTGCCCAAGCCAAATTGGGCGAATTTATCCAAATCTGGGCGAGTATTGAGGGCGATGTGCGTACCCGAGATGCCAAGCTGTATGCCGAGATTGAAAGCGATGTGCCTGTGATTATGGCAAAGGGCGACACGGCAAGTGTGGATAAATTGGCAAATTTGATAGAACGCTTGCAAGCGATTAACCCAAACGCCCGCTATTCGTGGGTGGACGCCATGCTGATTTTGCTCCGTGAGGGGCTTGAAGCTTTGCTTATTGTCATGGCACTTTTGACCGCCTTGACGGTGGCAGGACAACCCAAGGGCAAAAAATTGGTCATGGCAGGGGTCGGCACGGGACTGGTGGCAAGCCTTGTTGGGGCGTGGGCGTTGGTGCGTTTGTTTCCTACCCTGACATCAGGGGCGAACCGTGAGGCATTGGAGGGGGCGGTCGGTATCGTGGCGGTCGTCATGATGATAGGTGTGGGGGCGTGGCTACATTCTAAATCATCCGTCAAGGCGTGGAATGCCTATATCAACAAGCACATGGGCGTGGCGTTATCCACAGGGAGCATGGCAGGGCTGTTTGGCTTGGCGTTTTTGTCGGTGTTTCGGGAGGGGGCGGAGACGGTGCTGTTTTATGCAGGGATTTTGCCGAGCATTGCCATGAGTGAGTTTGTGCTGGGGATAGCGGTGGCGTTGGGCGTGCTTTTTGTGGTGGCAGTTGTCATGGCAAAAACGTCCGTTAAATTGCCCATTCCGCTACTGTTTAAAATCTTAACGTGGCTCATCTATGCTTTGGGATTTAAGATTTTGGGCGTGAGCATTTCGGCACTACAACTGACAGGGCATTTGCCCCGAGATGTGGTAGATGTGCCTAGCGTGGCGTTTTTGGGGATTTATCCGAGTGTACAAGGCTTGGCGGTGCAGGCGGTGTATGTGACGATATGTATATTGGTATGGCTGACATCAGTGCGCAAATCAGTTAAATAAAAGCAACCCACCGCAACAATATGAAAATTTAACTGTAAAACCATAGAAAAATTAGGTATATTATCAATAAACTTATAACTAATAATTAGCGAGGCAACATGCAATACCCAGCTAAAAAAATCTCTTTGGTGACCGCTTTAATCTTCGCATTAAGTGCCTGTGGTGGCGATAAAGCTCCTGAAAAAGCTCCAGAACCTACAAAAGCAGAAACTGCACCTGCTGCCACAGCAGTGGCGCCCGCTGAGAATAAAGCAGAGGTCACTCAAGAGCCGATCCAGGAACCTGCCACACAAACAGAGCCAACTCAAGCGCCAGAGCCTGTAGCAGAGGCACCTACCGAGACAGCTGCTGCACCTGTTGAGGCGCTGTCTATCGAGGAAGGTAAGAAACGTTACGAGCAAACATGCAAGGTTTGTCATGATCAAGGGTTGCTTGATGCGCCTAAGCTTAGCGATAAAGCCGGGTGGGCAAAACGCCTAGAAAAAGGCGTTGATAAGCTACACGAACATTCTGCAAAGGGCTTTAATAAGATGCCTGCGCAGGCGGTAGGAGCTGTCACAGAAGCAGAAGTATATGCGGCAGTTGATTATATGCTAGAGCAAGCTAAGTAATCATTTGTATTAACTAATAATAAAAAAACCACGTCCTAAGACGTGGTTTTATGTTTTAGACTTTATCCAGTGCTTGTTCTAAGTCAGCGATCAAGTCGTCAATATGCTCGATACCAATTGACAGTCGGACCATGTCTTCACTAACACCGGCTTTGGCAAGCTCTTCTTCGCTTAGCTGACGGTGCGTGGTGGTAGCAGGGTGGCAAGCCAAGCTCTTGGCATCGCCAATATTAACCAGACGCGTGAATAATTGTAGAGCATCAATAAAGCGAGTACCGCCAGAGCGACCATCTTGCACACCAAAAGATAGAATGGCCGATGGTTTACCTTTTAGGTATTTTTTGGCGAGGTCATGCTGTGGGTGCGTGCTTAGACCTGCATAGTTTACCCAGTTTACCTTTGGATGATTTTGTAGGTATTCTGCGATTTTTTGAGTGTTTTCGGTGTGGCGCTCCATGCGTAGCGATAGCGTTTCTAGTCCTTGTAGGATCAAGAATGCATTCATCGGGCTGATAGTACCGCCTGTGTTGCGCAGTGGTACCACGCGCGCACGCCCAATGAAAGCTGCCGCGCCCAGCGCTTCTACATAATTTACGCCATGATAGCTTGGGTCGGGGGTGTTTAGGGATTTGAAGCGCGCAGCGTTATCGCTCCAGGGGAATTTGCCACTATCAACGATGATGCCGCCTAGGCTCGTGCCATGACCGCCGATGTATTTGGTCAAAGAATGTACGACGATGTCAGCACCATGCTCGAATGGCTTTAGTAGTGCAGGCGTGGCGACAGTATTGTCCACGACGACAGGTACACCATATTCGTGAGCGATGGCACTGATTGCCTCTAAGTCGATGATGTTACCCAATGGGTTACCGATGCTTTCGATGAATACAAGCTTGGTTTTGTCATCGATTTTATCGCGTAGGCTCTCAGGATTATCACCATCAAAGAATCTTACGTCGATGCCTTGCTTAGGCAGAGTATGGGCGAATAGATTGTAGGTGCCGCCATAGAGTGTGGAGACGGATGTGATGTTATCGCCTGCCTCAGCCAATGTCTGAATGGTGTAAATGATCGCTGTCATGCCTGATGCGACGGCTAGAGCTCCAATGCCGCCTTCTAATGCAGCAAGGCGCGCTTCTAACACGGCTGTTGTTGGGTTCATGATGCGAGTGTAGATATTGCCCTGTACTTTTAGGTCGAACAGATCAGCGCCATGCTGGGTGTCGTCAAAGGCGTATGAGGTGGTTTGATAGATGGGTACAGCAACCGCCTTAGTGGTGGGGTCTGGGCTAAAGCCTGCATGAATGGCAAGGGTTTCGTCTCTATGGGTCATGATAATCCTCATGAATAATGATAAAATACAAGCAACATCATAACAAAATTACCAAAAAAGGCAAGGTGGGATTGCCCATAAAACAAAAAAATCCACTCGCATGGAGTGGATTTTTTTGTTGGGCTGGATTAGCCACCGAAGTCATCAAGTAAGATGTTTTCATCTTCTACGCCCAAATCTTTGAGCATCTTGATAACCGCAGCATTCATCACTGGAGGACCGCACATATAGAATTCACAGTCTTCTGGCGCTGGGTGGTCTTTTAGATACTCTTCATAAAGTACGTTATGAATGAATCCAGTGTAACCTTCCCAGTTGTCTTCAGGCTGTGGGTCAGACAAGGCAACATGCCATTCGAAGTTGTCGAATTCTGCTGCCAGACCGTCATAATCTTCAACGTAGAACATCTCACGCTTTGAACGTGCGCCATACCAGAAGCTGATTTTTCGATCTGATTTTAGACGTTTTAATTGGTCAAAGATGTGTGAACGCATCGGTGCCATACCTGCACCACCACCGATGAATACCATCTCAGCCTTAGTATCTTTGGCGAAGAATTCACCATAAGGACCTGATACGGTGATCTTGTCGCCTGGTTTTAGGCTAAATACATAAGATGACATCTTACCTGGTGGAATGCCTTCTGGACCACGTGGTGGTGGACTTGCGATACGGATGTTAAACTTGATGATACCCTTTTCTTCTGGGTAGTTGGCCATCGAGTAAGCACGAATCACAGGCTCATCAACCTTGGACGTATAACGCCATAGGTTAAAGTTATCCCAATCTTCATGATATTCTTTGGCGATGTCGAAGTCTTTGTAATGTACTTCGTGCGGTGGCGCTTCTAACTGCACATAACCACCTGCACGGAACGGCACAACTTCGCCCTCAGGGATTTTTAGGGTAAGCTCTTTAATGAACGTTGCTACGTTCTCGTTAGAGATAACCTCACATTCCCATTTTTTGACATCGAAGAATTCAGGGTCGATCTCGATTTTCATGTCTTGTTTTACCGCAACTTGACACGCCAAACGCATGCCTTCACGGATTTCACCTTGGGTAAAATGACCTTCTTCGGTAGGTAGGATTGAACCACCACCGTCAAGTACTTTACAACGACACTGACCACAAGTACCACCACCACCACAAGCTGATGATAGGAAGATGCCTTCGCCAGCTAGGGTTTGTAGTAGTTTGCCACCTGCGGCAGTTACTACGTTATTATCAGGGTTTTCGTTAATATTGATGGTTACCTTGCCAGAGCTTACCAATCTTGAGCGTGCGATGAGAATGATCACCACAAGGCTCATGATAATGGCGGTAAACATGGCGACACCGCCAAATGCTGTACCAAACATGTTTTCTCCTTATAAGCTCATACCGCCGAATGACATGAAGCCAAGCGACATAAGACCAACGGTGATGAAAGTGATGCCAAGACCACGAAGTGGGGCAGGGACATCCGAGTATTTTAGTTTCTCGCGAATACCAGCTAGAGTTGCAATCGCCAGAGCCCAACCTAGACCTGAGCCCACGCCATACACTACAGATTCACCAAAGTTATAATCACGCTCTACCATGAACAGTACGCCACCCATGATGGCACAGTTAACGGTGATCAGCGGTAGGAATACGCCCAGAGCGTTATATAGGGCTGGCATGAACTTATCAAGGAACATCTCCATGATTTGAACAACAGCAGCAATCAGCGCAATATAACTCAAAAGTCCCAAGAATGACAGGTCCGTACCAGGAAAACCTGCCCACGCAAGCGCGCCATCTTTAAGAAGAAATTGGTAAAGTAGGTTGTTTAGCGGTACACAGATTGCCATGACCACGATAACCGCAATACCTAGGCCAATCGCGGTAGATACTTTTTTGGAAACGGCGATGAACGTACACATACCCAAGAAGAAGGCAAGTGCCATGTTCTCGATGAATACGGACGTAATGAATAAACTGATGTAATGTCCCATTAGTGTCCTCCCATGCCTTTGGATTGTGGTTTCATGGTAAATTCAGCAGGCTCAACTTGTTCAGGCTTCCAGATACGGACGATCGCAATGAACAGCGCAATCACGAAGAATGCTGATGGTGGCAGAAGTAATAGACCGTTTGGAATGTACCAACCGCCATCGGTTGCTTTTTCAAACAATTGAATGCCGAACCAGCTACCATTACCTAAGATTTCACGAATGGTGGCAACGAAAATAAGTACCGCAGAGTAGCCTAAGCCGTTACCGATACCATCTAGGAAGCTTGGAATCGGTGGGTTGCTCATCGCATAGGCTTCAGCACGACCCATAACGATACAGTTGGTGATGATCAGACCAACAAATACCGACAATGACTTAGCGACGTCATAAGCGACGGCTTTTAGGATCTGGTCAACCACAATAACCAAAGACGCGATCACGACCATCTGTACGATAATACGGATAGATGACGGGATTTGGTTACGAATGATCGAGATAAAGAAGCTAGAAAATGCCGTTACCAATGTCAAAGCAATACACATTACCAAGGCGTTTTTTACACTGGTGGTTACCGCAAGGGCTGAACAAATACCTAGAATCTGTAGTGCGATTGGGTTGTTATTAAAAATCGGCGTGGTTAAAATCTTTTTGGTGTCTGCCATGATTATGCTCCTTTGCCGTCAGCGGTGCCAGCTTTTAGGTTTTCTAGGAATGGCTTGTAACCATTCTCACCCAGCCAAAACTGAACCATGTTATGCACACCACGACCTGTTAGAGTAGCGCCACTGATGCCGTCTACTTGTTCAGGTTTAGCAGTGCCTGCCTTGGCAACGCCCATGACGAGCTCGCCGTTTTCGTTATATAGTTTTTTGTCGTTCCAAAGCGCGCGCCATGGCTCATCGGTGATACGTGATCCTAGACCTGGGGTCTCTTTATGCTCGTAGAAGTTCACACCTTTGATGGTGTTGAAGTCTTTATCTAGAGTAAGCAGACCATAGATCTGACCCCATAGACCAGCACCGTGGAATGGCAGTACCAAGGTGTCAATGCCACCATTGGCATCTTTGGCAAGATAAACTTTACTGAATTTTGGCTTGCCACCGATGCCTGCCACATCATTATCAAGTGGTGTACTTAGTGCTGGCGTGCGAGCAGCTTTAGCGATGCTGTAGCCATTCACATCAGTGATGCCTGCTTGGCTAAGCTCTTCTTCAGTGGCAAATTTACCTGTTTCTAGATTGATCATTTTGACTTCAAAATCAGCAAAGCGTTCATCAACGACGCTGTTGGTGTCTTTGTTTGGGTCAAATTTACCTGCAGCGATCAAGACGTTCTTATTGAAGTCTAGCGTGCTGTTTTCGGTTTGCTTTGGTTTTAGACCAACCGCAACCGATGATACTGCAATGGAGCAAACCAAGCACAGCACCAATGCAGTTACGACTGTCGTAACATTACTATTTTTGGCTGACATGACGCAATCTCCGTGCTGTTTGACGTTTGATGTTGGCTTGTTTGACGAAGTAGTCAAATAGCGGGGCGAACAAGTTGGCGAATAGGATGGCCAGCATGATGCCTTCTGGGAAGGCAGGGTTTACCACACGGACAACCACAGTCATAAAGCCGATTAATAGACCGTAGCACCAGCGACCTGTGTTGGTATGTGCTGCTGATACAGGGTCAGTTGCCATGAATACCGCACCGAACATGAAGCCACCAATAACTAGGTGCCAATGTGGTGCAAGGCTCATCATTGGGTTTTCGCCGCCGATTAGGTTGAAGATGAATGCAGTCACCACAAGACCAATCACAGAACCTGCGATCACACGCCATGAAGCGATCTTCGTCCACAGTAGACCTACTGCACCGATCAAGATGGCAAGGGTTGATACTTCACCAATAGAGCCTTGCATGTTGCCCAAGAATGCGTCTGTCCAAGTGATCACTTGACCATAGGCGTTCACGAACTGATCGGGACTTACGCCAGCTGCTGCTAGACCTAATGGTGTTGCACCACTAAAGCCGTCCACCGCTGTCCATACCGCATCGCCTGACATATAAGCAGGATAAGCGAAATATAGGAACGCACGACCAGCAAGGGCAGGGTTAAGGAAGTTCTTACCAGTACCGCCAAACACTTCTTTTGCAACAACCACACCAAAGCTGATACCTAGGGCAACTTGCCATAGTGGTACATCTGGTGGTAGTGATAGGGCAAATAGCACAGAAGTGACGAAGAAGCCTTCGTTGACTTCGTGACCACGCACGACAGCAAAGATGATTTCCCATAGAATGCCTACTGCGAAAGTCACCGCATAGATAGGTAGGAATTGCATCGCACCATAGACGAAGCACGCCCAGATGCTATTAGGATCATAGCCTGCCATGCCGGTGATGGCTGTGCGCCAGCCTGTTGGTTCAAGACCAAGTTGGCTGATGGCAGTTAGCGCTTGAAAACCGACGTTGTACATGCCCCAGAACATCACAGGGAAAGTACATAGCCATACGGTGATCATGATACGCTTTAGGTCGATACCATCACGCACGTGAGAGGCGCTATATGTCTGAGAGCTTGGTTGACGGAAAAACGTGTCAAACATCTCAAAGACGGCATAATATTTTTCGTACTTACCACCTTTGGTGAAGGATGGCTCCATACGGTCAAAGATATTGTGAATAAATTTCATCGTTTAGCCTTCCTGCTCAATACGGGTCAAGTTATCACGCAAAATATCACCAAATTCGTATTTGCCAGGTGACACAAAGGTGCATAACGCCAAATCTTCTTCATCAAGCTCAAGCGCACCAAGCTCTACTGCTTCGATGATGTCGCCTACGATAAGCGAGCGAAGTAGCTGAGTTGGTAGGTAGTCTTGTGGCATGACTTTTTCGAATGAGCCGATTGGCACCATCGCACGAGGTGAGCCATTGGTAGACGTGGTAAAATCGTATTTTTTGCCACCGAAGAACTGCGAGATGTAGATTGGCAGCATAGAAAAACGATTAAAACCAGGAGTGAAGAAGTGCAGGGCAGGGCGTTCACGACCTTCAGCCAATGCTGATACTTGGTTGTGGAAGCGACCTAGGTAGGCAATGTTACCAGCAGCAGCGCGACCTGATAGCACCGAACCTGAGATGACGCGATTGTCAGTACCTTTAAGCTCGTTGGCAGTCAATTCTGCCAAATCAGCACCGCGAGTGGTGCGGATAAGACGTGGGTTATTAACTGCAGGGCCTGCAAGGCTGATCACGCGGTCGGTGTAGATGCGACCAGTGGTGAATAGCTTACCAATGGCGATCACGTCTTGATAGCCGATTGTCCATACACTTGCGCCGCGTCCTAATGGGTGCAAAAAGTGAATGTGCGTGCCAGCGTTACCTGCTGGGTGCTTACCTGTAAAGCCTTCATAAACGGTGTCATTAGCGACATTCGTTGCTTTGGCAGGTGCAGTTTCGCCGTGGCAGACATAAGTCTTTGGCGACAGCGTTGAAATAACTGCCAAGCCGTCATTAAATGCATCGATGTTGTCATTAATGATGCGCGTAGGATCGATGGTTAGAGGGTTGGTGTCCGTAGCAGTTACAAAGATCGCTGAAGGCACGCTATCGATCTCTGGCGTGCGACTAAAAGGACGGGTGCGGAACGCTGTCCATTCACCTGAAGCCACCAATTGTTCTTTTACTGCCTCACGGTCAATAGACGCAAGGTCTGCAGCTGCATAGGCATCAAAGGTAACTTCATCTGCTGCGCTAGGGTTGGCAGCGATGACGATGCTTTCAAACACACGGCGCTCGCCACGATTCACAGAAACGATGCGACCGCTCACAGGGGCAGTATATTTAACACCCGCGCGTTTTTTGTCTTCAAACAACACTTGCCCTTTGGCGACGGTATCGCCTTCCTTGACACTCATGGTTGGACGCATACCGATGTAGTCATAACCGATAAGCGCAACGTGAGTTGGCGTGTGTTCGCTAATCTCGTTGGCGGGTTCGCCCGAGATGGGCAAGTCCAAGCCTTTTTTGATGGTAATCATAAGCGGATACTTAAATTAAGACCAAAACACACCAGCGCGGGCAAACCCCAGTTAAAACGTGGCTACCTGAACGGCTGGCTACCAAATTTTCCAAGAAACATCCAAAACTTACTGGCGTGGCATCGCCAACTGGTAAGTTACTTTTGTCTAAAGGAATTCATGCAAACGCCGCTTGGCATATCACAACTATGTTGCTACTATTTTACCAAATCTGCTAAGCGTGCAATAAACCTTTCTATTATACGCTAAATTGACAAAAAATTACAGACTTTTCGGCAAATTAGCCATTAAAAACAAGGTTAAGTGAATGATTTTAATAAATGTTGCCAAATTTTGTGGGGAATTTGTTAAAATCCTTGAGTGATTCTTGAAATGATTTATTGTTAATTTATATTAAAAGGTGTGTTATGTCAATGTTGATTATCCCTGCCATCGACCTAAAAGACGGCAAATGTGTACGTCTAAAACAAGGGCGCATGGAGGATGATACGGTATTTAGTGATGACCCTGTGGCGATGGCAACTCAGTGGGTGGAGCAGGGCGCCAGACGATTGCACTTGGTCGATTTGAATGGGGCGTTTGATGGTGTGCCTGTCCATAAAGACGTGGTAACGGCAATCGCCAAAGCTTATCCAGATTTGCCCATTCAGCTGGGCGGTGGCGTGCGCAGCTTATCGACGATCGAGCATTATTTGTCAGCAGGGCTAAACTACATCATCATCGGCACAAAAGCATTAGAAAATCCTGAGTTCGTTGATGAAGCGTGTCGTGAATTCCCCAACTCTATCATCGTGGGCATCGATGCCAAAAATGGCTATGTGGCAACGCACGGCTGGGCGAATGTCACCGATACCAAAGCCACCGACCTTGCTAAGCGATTCGCGGACGCGGGCGTGTCATCGATCGTCTATACCGACATCGCCAAAGATGGCATGATGCAAGGCGTGAACATCGATGAGACGGTTAATCTTGCCAAAGCGTGTGGACTGCCTGTCATTGCATCAGGCGGCGTTACCAACATGAGCGATGTTGAGCAGCTAAAGCCTTATAGTGAATATCTGCTAGGCGCGATCACAGGGCGTGCCATCTATGAGGGGACGCTTGATCTGGCGACAGCGCAAGCATTTTTGGATAAGTAATTTATCAATCAAAAAAGGGCAGAATCTTCTGCCCTTTTTTGATGTCTGGTTGATATTTACTTTTTGCGTTTGGTGGGTTTTTTGTTGGTTTGAGTGGAATCCTCAATCTTCTCAACCAACGCAAAATCTACTTGCAATAAATCCATATTCACGCCAGCAACCTTAATCAAAAGCTGTTCGCCAAGTTTAAAGATTGAGCCTTTCTCGCCAATCAAGGCTTGTTCACGCTCGTTGTATTCATAGTACTCGGCAGATAGGTTTGAGATGTGAATCAGTCCGTCAATGAACAAGTCATTTAACGTAACAAATAACCCAAAACTCGTTACGGTGGTAATCGTCCCCACAAACTCATCGCCCAAGTGCCGCCCCATATAATGGCATTTTAGCCACGTTTCTACATGACGGCTTGCTTCTTCGGCACGGCGTTCGGTGGTGGAGGTCTGCTCGCCTGCCTCGTCTAGGGTTTTGTAAATGGCAGGTTTGGGCTTGGTGTTGGTAACTTTATCCTTAATGGCTCGGTGGAGCATGAGGTCAGGATAACGGCGAATGGGGCTGGTAAAGTGGCTATACTCATCGTACGCCAAGCCAAAATGCCCGATGTTGTCAGGGCTATAATTGGCTTGCATCATGGAGCGAAGGAGCATGGAGTGAATGCTCTCGGTGTCGGCTCGCCCTTCGGTCGCCTTGATGATATGTTGATAATC
>OERH01000219.1_pt1 | contig 11445 bp, 5 predicted proteins | sample 1539931 | NCBI WGS metagenome assembly OERH01 (sample SAMEA3891233, study PRJEB23780) | metagenome | biome: terrestrial biome; feature: animal house; material: water of meat washing | place: Italy | collected 2015-05-12
TTGATGCGCTGATCTCGCCTGTGCGCTCACTGGTCAGCGTGGCAGTTTTGCCATCAAAACTGATCGACGTGGCGCCAATACCAAGCGCACCAGTCAGGTCGATGGCGAAACGTTCAGCATCCTGAGTCCAAGCATAAAATGCGGTGCCGGATTGGTTGCCTTCGGCAGATGCGCTGGTGATGCCAATCTTGCCGCCAATGCTAAATTTAATCGGTGCATTGATGGTCTGAGTTGGCGCAGGTTGTGGTTTTGGCAGTGTTTGACAGCCGGCTAATGTAGCAACTGCAGCGGCGGCAAGAAGAATTTTGGTATTCATGGCAATCCTTGTGGGGTTAATAGCTTTGAGTGTCGGTGCTGGTTGGCGCTTCACTGTCTTGATTTAAATTATACTTGTTCTGAAGCTCTGTGAGTAGTCGCTGCACAGTGTCATCATCACCTAAGCCTTGATAAGCACGGAGCAGTAGGATGCCTGCATCTAAGTCAAGCGAGACTTCATAAGGTGCTTGTAGTAGGTTGATGATGGTTTTGTAATCACCTTTGACAAGTGCGTTCTCGCTCAGCACGATCAGCGCCTCTAGCTGTAGATCCTTGTCATACAGTGGGTCATCAGCGCGAATAGTACTGATGCTCTGCGCGATGGCCAGCGCCTGCTCATCATTAGGGTTCTGTATGAGTGCTAACTTCGCTGAGGCGAGCTGATAATTTGGGTTGTGCTCATCTAGGCTTAGCAGCTTATTGATGGTGAGGCGTTTCTCGGTGTCATCCAGATCATCTTCTAACAGCTGATAACTGTCAAACAGCAGCCTATCATCGTCAGGATATTGACGATTGGCCGTCATGAGTATGTCTCTGGCAGACTGAATGTCACCTTGGCGCAGGTGAATTTCAGCTTGCAAAATATAACTGTCGGCAGCATAGATTTCGTATTCGTCGCGCAGGCGCACTAAGGTCGACATCGCGGCTGAGACATTATTATCAAGCAAATAGAATCCCACGACTTTGGTGCGCGCATCTAGCACAAAGTCGTCATTTTTTACACGTTCATAATGGTATCTGGCGCGCGCCACATCGCCCAATCTCTCATTAGCAATACCTAGGTAATAATGCGCCTGACTGGCAAAGTCGGCATTTTTGGTGAGCGGGGTTAATAACTCCACCGCCTGTTGGTATTCGCCAATATCAATGCCAACCAAGCCCGATAATAGTATCACGTCGGGGTCTTGGGTGTTTTTGTGCGCGGTCAATAGAAGTTGCCACGCGTCTTTTAGGTTGCCCATATTGATGAAATGGCGAATTTCGTAGAGGTATAATGAAGTCTCGTTGGGCAGCAGGCGGCGCTTGGTGTGTAGGAATTTCCACAGCTCATCCGTGCGATTCGCGGCGCTTAGAATGTCTAGTTTTAGGTTGATGAATGCAAGGTTCTTGGGTTCGGCTTTTAGCGCGTCGTTGATGTACAGCAGTGATGCATCATACTCGTCTAGGCGCATGAGCAGACCTGCGCGCAGTACCGCAACCGATGCATTGGCGCTGTCGATGTTCTGCAGTGCGTAGAACAGTTCGCGCTGATCGGTAGGATTATTTGGGAAAATACTACCAAAAATCTGTGACAAATCCGCCTTAGAATCATAATCCAATATCATCGCAAGCATCTGCACGGCTTGATTGTAGTCGTGCGCTTTTAATGCCAAATGCGTGACGTAGAACCATGCAGGGGTGTGATCTGGATTTTTGGCTTGCCATGCGGTGGCAAAGGCAAGTGACTCAGCGGGCGTGTCGTATTCGATAGATAGGCTAAGCGCGCGCTCAAAGACAGCCGTCGCATTCGCCTTAAAAGACTCTGCCTTATAGATAGCAAGTGCCGTCTCGACATCACCGCGATCAGCTGCGAATTCAGCGGATAACAGCGCATATAAATCAGGCGCGCCAAGCATCGGCTCGCTGTCGTCAGCCAGTAGCGTGTCATCAAGCAGAACGCTGGGCAAATCACCGATGTTCGGCTCGTAATGCTCATCATTGCCATCGTCGGCAAGCTGTACCGGCTCGTCGTCTTCGGTGACATCGGCGTGAGTGTCTTGGGTGGTTGGCTGCTTATTGTCTTCGTCGCTTTTATAGAAGGGTAATAGTATTTTTAATAATGGATCAAATACGCTCGCCTGAGCAGAATGCATGTGCGACATCAGCAGGGCAAAGCACAGAAATAACGCCAGTCGTTGTTTGGTGGGTTTTTTGGCGTGCATGACACCCAAAGAGGGCGCAGGGCGACTCTTTTTGGTGGGGTGTTTGCAAGTCCAAAATAAAAGGTTCATAAACAGCGTTTTTCACCCAGATGGGCAACATAAAAATAATGAATAACTGACTTATTATAAAAGGATTTTTAATAAGTTCAAGCCTTTACGTGTTATTGCATCGTTTTTTCGCTAAGAGGATGCTTTTTTTGGTAATCTTGTCACAAATTACCCAAAAGCTGTTATAATAGCCAATTTATGATTAATTTTTGATGGTTTAAATCAATAACATTCATCAAAAATCCAGCTTTTAGAGTTGCAATGAAATTAGCCGTCGTCGGAGTCAATCACAAAACCGCGCCCGTTGAGCTTCGTGAGAAGTTATCGTTCGGGGAGGATTTGTCGTGCGCCATCGATGAGCTAAAGGCGATCACGGACGGCTCTGTCATCGTCTCAACCTGTAATCGCAGTGAGATTTATGTCAAGCTGCCAGATGATGCTGTGTACGATGACGAGCTTGAGATCAGTGATGCAGCCCAGAGAGTTCGAGCTTGGCTTGCACAGTTTAAAGGTCTAAATCTTGACGACATCGCACCATTTCTATACATCTATGAAGATAATCGTGCGCTGAATCACTGGCTACGTGTCGCGGCTGGACTGGATTCGATGATTCTGGGCGAGCCACAGATCCTAGGGCAGATTCGCCAAGCGGTCGCTCAGTCGCGAGAATCTGGCGGCATGGGGCGCGGGTTTGATTGGCTGACTCAGCAGGTTTTTGCTGCAGCGCGCGCGGTGCGCCGAGATACCAAAGTGGGTGCGCAGGCGGTGACGCTTGGCTTTGCCACTGCCAAGCTGGTTACGCAGATTTTTGATGAGCCAAGCCGCTTAACCCTCATGTTGGTGGCGGCAGGCGAGATGAATCGATTAGTTGCGCATAATGTCGCTGCGCTTGGCATGGGGCGCATCATCATCGCCAACCGCAGTAAAGAGCGTGCCGAGAACTTAGCAGCAGAGCTGCATGAGATGGCAAAAGCAGCCAATCGCAGTGTGCAGATTGACCTTGTGCCACTGACTGAATTGGGTGCGCACATCGCTGATGCAGACGTGATCAGTAGCTGTAGCGGCAGCATGGACGCGCTCATCACACATGGCATGGTAAAGGCGGCGCTAAAAGCTCGCCGACATCGTCCTATGTTGATGGTTGATTTGGCGGTGCCAAGAGACATTGAGCCGAGTGTAGGCTCGTTTGATGATGTTTATCTATATTCGGTGGACGACCTGCAACACGTTATCGCAGGCAATCTAGAAGAACGAAAACAAGCCGCCGTCGAGGCTGAACTGATGGTCAGTCAGCTGGTGCTGGATATCGAGCATCAGATGCAGGTGCAGACCGCTTGCACTCAGATCACCGCCTATCGACAAACCGCCGAAAACCATAAAGAGCGCTTACTAAATACCGCCTTAGCTCGCCTATCTGATGGCGATGATGCTGCCGAGGTGGTCAAAGAGCTTGCACGCACGCTGACGCAGACACTGACCCACGCACCCTCTAAGCTAATCCGCCACACTGCCCAAAACAGCGAAGCTGATGTGCTTGAGATGGTGACGCACGCCCTAAATCACGCTTATCGCGACTAGCATTCTTTATTTTCCTCCTCGATTCTGCCAATTATCACGAAACTCAAGCATTTAGTGTGCTTGGCAGTTGATTTTTGCGCCCAAGATTGGTACATTGATGCAAAAGTTTGGTGAAACAAAGGAGAAAATGATGCCTGCTTTGAGAGATGATATCGATCCTAATGGACTTTTGGAATATTCAGTGGTCTATACCGACCGCGCACTGAATCACATGTCAAAGGTATTCCAAGAAGTCATGCGTGACTTATCCGTAGAATTAAAATCACTATATAATGCCGATGCAGTCGCCATCGTTCCTGGATCTGGAACGTCTGGCATGGAGTCTGTGGCGCGTGCTTTGGCTAAGGATAAGGACTGCCTGATCATCCGAAATGGCTGGTTTAGCTACCGCTGGACGCAGATTTTGGATGCAACAGGCGTGGCTAAGTCAAGCGAAGTATTCTGTGCAAGCCATACCAATGACGAAAAAGCCGTATTCGCTCCCGCTGATATCGAGGCGGTGACAGCCGCAATCTGCAACCAAAAACCTGCCGTGGTGTTCGCTCCGCACGTCGAGACAGCTTCTGGCATGATGCTAAGTGATGAGTATATCCGCGCTCTAGGTGAGGCGGTGCATGAGGTGGGTGGACTGCTGGTGATTGACTGCATCGCCTCGGGCTGCATCTGGCTTGACATGAAGGCGCTGGGCATCGATGTGCTGATCAGCGCCCCACAAAAGGGTCTATCTAGCACCCCGTGCGCTGGCCTTGTGATGATGTCTGAAGATGCTCGTGAAGCGGTGCTAGGCAGCACGCCGAGCAGTTTTGCGCTGGATTTAAAAGCATGGCTAAACATCATGACAGCGTACGAAAATGGCGGACATGCCTATTATGCCACCATGCCAACCGATGGACTTAAGCAGCTTAGAGATGCGCTGTTTGAGGCGAAAGCTGTCGGCTATGATAAGCTAAAATCTGCACAAGTTGAGCTTGGTAAAGGCATCTTGGCGGTACTAAATGATAAAGGCATCCAAAGCGTTGCCCATCCCGACTACCAAGCGCGCGGTGTCGTGGTATGTCATGCGCCAAATGAGGCAATACATAAAGGCGCGGCATTTGCAGAGCAAGGGCTACAAATCGCTGCTGGTACGCCGCTACAAGTTGGCGAACCTGAGGGTTATCAGAGCTTTAGAATCGGGCTGTTCGGGCTTGATAAGCTAACTGATGTTGATGGTGCGATTGCACGATTTAAGGCAGCTGCCGATAAAGTATTTGGCTAATAAAATAACCCCTTGATGATTCAAGGGGTTATTGATTTGATGGAAGTCTTTTACGGGAAAATTAAGTGAGCCAAACTTGAACATATATCAACTTTTTATTTTTGGATATTTAAAATTTGGTCATCTTTAGAATGGCTATTCTTTTGATGTTAAGTGAAACCATAAAAATTGTGCTATCATTTAAAACATGCCAATCTGAAGATTGTAACCCTTCACATCAATCACCAAGCTTATGCCAAATACTATGATAAATCTACCTCCCTTGCCATCTTTTGACCCCATCTCCTATAAAGGCTATCTGACTGAATTAAATGCTCAGATTGATCGTCGTATCACAGATTTGGGATTAGGCGCGCTTGATGTGATTGAGGAATATGTCGCATTGAGAACGCAGGCGATGGATCGGGTGCTTGGTTGTATTTTTGATGAGATGTTGTCCGATGAGCTTGGGCTATTTGCCATCGGTGGTTATGGCCGCTTTGAGCTTTTCCCGTGCTCTGATGTGGATATTCTGATCCTTGCTGACGACCTTAATCTGCACACCAAAGACATTGAGCAATTCGTAGCCACCCTATGGGACATTGGCATCACCCCTGCCATCAGCGTGCGCGATGTGGCAGATACGGCGATTGCTGTGACCGATCATACGGTTGCGACCGCGCTTTTGGAGGCGCGCCTGATCGCAGGCAATGACGCACTTCGCCACATTCCCACCGAATCGGTAAAAAACGCATGGAGCGCTAAGGCGTTTTTTATTGCCAAAACTGGAGAATCCAAGGCGCGCTACCTTAGTCATAACGCCACCGAATACAACTTAGAGCCAAACATCAAATCCGCCCCGGGAACCTTAAGAGACTTGCACATTTTGGTGTGGCTGGCTAAGTTTTATTTTGATGATGTCAAAGAGTTTGGTGATTTATCAAGTGTTGGATTTTTGAGTCAAGATGAGCTAAACGCCCTACAAAATGCCAAAAAATTCCTATGGTGCATTCGCCATCATCTGCACGCCCTAACAGGTCGCTGCGAGGATAGGCTGCTGTTTGATCATCAAAAAAACATCGCCAAACGCCTGCACCTAATACAAGATGATGCTGATGCAGACACGCTTACCGCCGCACTTGAAGCGATGATGCGCACCTATTATCGTCATGCGATGCAGGTTGCGGCGCTGTCTGAGATGCTGTGCGCCTACTATAACGAAAGTTATCTTGAGCCTGAATATGAAGCGGTCGAGATCGACGAGGATTTTCTGCAGATCATCCAGAACGAAACCCCCATCGATTCTAGTCTGCATGTGGACGGCGTGGCAGAAGAGGTTCAGATTCGAGATGGTAAAATCACTCGCCAAGATGCTCAGATATTCGCCAAAGACGACGATATTTTTATCAAAAAACCCGAAAATTTATTACGCATTTTTTTGGTCATGGGTCAGCACGGCATCAAAAAAATTGCCGCCAGTACCCTGCGCGCATTATATCTGTCAAGCCATCTGATTGACGATGCTTATCGGGCCAACCTCAAGCATCGTGCGTTATTTTTGGCAAATTTACAAGAAAATAACTACCTGTATCATCGCTTACGCATCATGAAGCGATATGGCATATTGGGAAATTATCTGCCAGCCTTTGGGCAGATCATGGGGCTGATGCAGTACGATCTATTTCATCGTTATACGGTGGATGCGCATACGCTGCTACTGATCCGTATTTTGCACCGCTTTGGTGATACGACGAATGCAGAATACAGTCAAAAATTCGACTTAGTCAGCGAAGTCTATCAAAAAATCAACCGAAAAGATTTGCTGGTCATCGCGGCACTATTCCACGACATCGCCAAAGGGCGGGGCGGAGACCATAGTCAGCTTGGTGCGCAAGACGTGTATGAATTTGGGCGTGCGCATGGATTGGATGATGAAGATGTCGAGTTTGTGGCGTGGCTTGTGCGCGAACATCTCACCATGTCGCTAACCGCCCAAAAACAAGATATTTTTGACCCTGAAATCATCGCAAACTTTGCTGAATTTACAGGTACCATCGCACATCTGAATCATCTGTATGTGCTCACCGTCGCTGACATGAACGCCACGAACAGCCAGCTGTGGAATACGTGGCGCGCCAGCCTTTTAAAGCAGCTATACATCAGCACGCACCGAGTTCTTAGTCTGGGTGCATCTGCTGCTGACTTGAATGCCGTCATCGCCAATCGCAAGGATAAAGCCAAACAGCTACTCACGGCTATTTCTCCTGCTGACATCGATGCGCTGTGGCAAGATTTTGGCGATGATTTCTTCTTAAAACAAAAACACCATGACATCGCATGGCAGACCTCCGAGATACTCGCCAATAAGTCCACACTGGCCGATAATAAGCCCATCATCGCTCTGCGTGCGCATTCTGACCTTGCACTGAATGCTGTGCAATTATTCATCTGCACCTATGACCAAGATGACCTATTCGCCGCGACCGTGGGCGTGCTTGATCACATGGGACTGTCTGTATTGGATGCGACCATCTTGACCGCTGACATCGATGGTAAACCTGCGGCGCTAGACTCGTATGTCGTCATCGATCGCTACGCCATCCAAGGCGCTGAACGTGATGACATCTTGACCAATGACATCAGGCGGCAGACACTCACTGCCAAGCTCATGCACGCCTTAAAGAGCGGTGAGAGTCAGATCTCTGCGCGCAATTTCACCTTAGATGGACAGCTCAAGCACTTCACCGTGCCCACTCAGGTGCAGTTTAGCGAGGCGACTTCGGTGGTGCGCACAGGTCATCACATGATGTCCTTGATCACTAAGGACAGACCGGCGTTATTGGCACGCCTTGGTCTGATCTTTAGCCGTCTGGGCATCGAGGTGCATGGCGCGCGCATCACGACCTTAGGAGAGCGCGCCGAAGACGTGTTTTATTTGAGCGACAAAGACGGTCAAACGCTAAGCGCTGACAAATTAAATACATTAAAAATTGCTGTGATCGAAGCTTTGGCATGATACAATAGTTAGATTTTTGGTTATTTTGTTCAATTTATCATGAAGTTAGCATACATTCCTTGTCTCATCGCGCTGTGCTGCACGGCTGCAATCGCCCAAGACGCGAAAACCTTCGACCTAACAGAAGAGTTTGTTTCTTGTGAAAGCAGAATCAGCTTGCCTGAAGGTTATCATTTCGCCAAAGAGAGCGAAGACTGTCAATACAACGAAAACCTAACTGTCGTCACCAAAGATGGTAAATATGGCTATGCCAACACCCATGGTAGAATCATCATCGAGCCAATGTTCGACATGGCGGAGAATTTCGATGATGGCATGGCGCTCATCAAGCAAGGCAAGCGATACGGCTACATCAACCCCAAGGGAAAAATCGTCATCAAGCCACAGTTCACTGGCGCTTGGGGGTTTTGGGAGGGTCGAGCCAAGATTGAAAGCAATGGCAAATACGGCTTCATCGACAAAAAAGGTAAAGTTGTCATCAAGCCCATCTATACCGATACAGGCGACTGGTTCGAGGGTGGTCTGGTGCGCATAAAAGTAGATGGCAAATGGGGCTTTATCGATAAGAATGGTCAGCAGGTCATCGGACCAATTTATGATGTCGCTGAAGACTTCTCTGAGGGGTTGGCATCCGTTGGCATCAAAGGCGACGACGGCTATAAGTATGGCTACATCAACCCCAGAGGCGATCTGGTCATCCAAGCCATCTACGACACACCTGCCAACTTTATCGAGGGAATCGCCTACGTCATCCATGATGACCACGCACATTACATCGACAAAAACGGCAAAGAAGTAGCCTTTCGCCACTGATAAACAAGCAAAACATGGATACAAAATATAACATCGCATGCATTGCGGTCGGTGGTGTTATTTGTTACAATGTTGTTATCTAGGGGATGTTCTGGCTTCGACGCTGGTGATGAAACCTAATGATGCACGTCAAGAGCGTATGCCTCTTGTAAATCAACATACATTTAAAATAGTCGCAAACGACGAAACTTACGCACTAGCAGCCTAAGGGCTACTTGGGTCGGCACAGATTGCCTTTGGTCTGGTTGCTCACCCCGATGCGAACGCACAAAGGATAGCATCTGTTAGCGTTGCGATGACAGGTGCGAAACTCTTAGCAAATCGTCCAATCCACCCTGACTGTCGGGTCGGTGCGGATTAAAGCCAAAGACAGACTCTAAGCGTGTAGAGTCATGGGCGTAGTGCTGGCGGACGCGGGTTCAACTCCCGCCATCTCCACCAAATTAATGTAAAAAGGTCAATAACTTAGGTTATTGACCTTTTTATTTGTGGGGTGTTTCTTAGAATTTATAATTTAGGCTCGTAAAGTAAGTTCGCCCTGCACCAAACACAGGTGTGCCCCAGTTACTGATGCCATTACCCAGCTCACTATTCATTGACATGGTACGACCTTGTCCCATATAGGCACCGCCAAGCGGTAGTGCATATTGTTTATCCAAGGCATTGTCGATGCCTACCGTGACGCTAAGATTGCGCCAATCGTATCCTGTACTAAGATTTAGTAAGCCATAACCCGCTGTTTTGATTTCGTTGCGTGGCATCGAGACTTTATCCTTGGCAGTGACACCCACGACTTCAATTTGGTTGCGCCAGCCTTGATAGGCATGGGTTAAGGCAATTTTGCCATTAAACGGCATGATATTGTACAGTGGGCTGTCGGTGTCGGTATTTTTACCATGGGTATAGTTAATTGCAGCTGTCATGCCAAAGGTGCCTATTTGGTTTTCTGCCAATTTGATGTCGGCGCTGGCATCCACCCCATAGATACGGGCATCTTGGTTGGTATAGCGCATGACACTGTATTTGCCTGTGTCGTTGACTGCTTTGGGTTGGTTGGTGGCAGGATTCCATTGTATCGCATCAATGTAGTCATTAATTTGGCTATAATATGGGGTCAATTTGACGTGCCAGTCGTTGTTTTGGGCGCGCCAGTCTAGGGTCACCGCGATTTTGTTGGCTGCTTCGGGTTTTAGGTTAGGGTCACCAAAATAACCATTGCCATCGCCCACGGTGTTGTTCATGCCCGCCATCATACCTGCTGTAGACCATGTGTAGCGTTCATAGAGGCTTGGCGTGCGCATTTGGTGGCTCAGTCCTAGTTCAATGTTACCTGTGTCGCTTAGTTGCCAACGGTTAATGAAACTGGCATGCCAGTTGTGGTCGGTTTTGGATAAGTTTGCTTGGTTAAAGGCACTTGCATCACGGTTTTGGTTCATCATATCCATCATGCCGCTACCCATCACAGGCATCGCGGTTGGCGCTTTGTTATTGTTATAGCCATGTACTGGGTCAACTTGGGTTTTGACTTGTTCATAGCGGACGCCCACTAGGCTATCCCATGTGGGGCTGATGGTTTGTGCCCATTCGCCATAGACGCTGCTACGTTTGCGCTTGCCGTTGTTGATATTTTGAAAAGTGTTGGGGTACATGCCACCACCAGATGCAGGCCACCAGTCATCAAGTTGATAATTTTGATATTCTACAGCGCCGCTTAGGTTGGTTTGGTCATTGAGTGCATGGGTGGCTTTGAGGTTGATGCCTGTGGTGGTGCTGTTGGTGTACATGGGCATACCGCTTGCACAGGTGGGCGAGATGGCGGGGCTACAAGGTACACCTATGAAATTTTTGCTATCTATCATGGATGATTTGCCGTACCAGTAGCGTTTATCAGCGCCAAAGTCCATATAATGGTCAACCGTTTCATGGTACGCTTGTGCTTCTAACGTGCCAAAACTTAGATCCCCTGAATAACGTAGGTTGTAGCGGTCTAAGCGATTGTCTAGCATGTCCATGCGCTGATTGGGGTATAATTCATTTGGCACGTGTTGCCATTGGTAGCCTAGCTGCCACAAGTGGTTGCCCGTTAAATATGCCAAATCCAGTGATTGGTTTTTGCTTTCAAAAGCGGTTGACGCTACCACATCTTTACCAAGGCTTTGCCCTACATTGCCTGTTTCCACGTAGTTTTTAAATTCTCCCCCTGCTTGGTAGTCGTTGGCTTTGGCATAGCTGGCTTGGTAATTGATGCTAAGCGCTGGGGTGGCGGTGGTTACGCTTACGTTTGCACCACGTTGGTCACCATTACTACGATAAAAACCGCCAATTTCACCTGAAGTTTCAAGGGTGGTGCCATAGACGTCAAAGGTTTTTGCAGCGCTAGATTGGCTGTTGTCAATAAGCGCTGATTCAACCAGAGGGGCATCCATCATTGCCGTGTGGGTCTGTACTGGGGGGACAGCGGTTGGCGTAGGCGCTGTGCTATTCACGGTGGCGGTTTGCTTGACGGTGTTTTGCAT
>OERH01000223.1_pt1 | contig 11344 bp, 9 predicted proteins | sample 1539931 | NCBI WGS metagenome assembly OERH01 (sample SAMEA3891233, study PRJEB23780) | metagenome | biome: terrestrial biome; feature: animal house; material: water of meat washing | place: Italy | collected 2015-05-12
CCTTTGCGGGATTTATTTAGCGTTCAAATGCCCAACAGCGGTAAAAGCAACTGGGATATTCAAAACTCATTACAAGAAATTAGCCAATCAGAACGCGGCGTGTTTGTATGGATTGGGCACCAACAAGCCATTGATATGGGCGAAGCACTGGACAATTTTGTGGCTGAAAAACCCACCTCTCCCCTACAACAACAACCGTACCGCAGCATTGGCGTAGGCGCACAAATTTTGCGTCATTTGGGCGTGCGTGATATGCGTTTGTTATCGTCACCGCTCAAATTTAATGCGTTATCAGGCTTTGACTTGAATGTAGTAGAAACCATTGCCAATCCAAACGGCTAAGTTTTGCGAGCGTCTCATGGTTAAAAAAAACCAAACGGTTGATTACCGTTTGGTTTTTTTAGCAACAAGCCATCGTTACTGTGCCTGACTTTCTAAGTCTGCTAATTGCTGACGCTGCAGCGCGGTCATAGGCTGTTTTTGCGTGCCACTTTCATCAAAAAACACAATCACCGATTCGGCAGTCGCAACCACCGCTTGCTGAACCGTACTATAATATACATATTCATGGGTCAAGCTGGTATTGCCAATTTGTTTGGCACGAATCCCAATCCATAAGGTATCTGGAAATGTCACGGGCAGTTTGTATTGACAAGATGACGCGGCAAGCACGGTATACGTTTGTAAATTAAACATATCCACTTGCTCAAGATAATGAATACGCGCACGCTGGGCATAATCGTAGTACACCACATTATTGACGTGACCAAAAGCGTCCATATCGCCCCAATCAACTTTTTGTTCATAAACCACCGCAAACCCACGCAGTGGGTGATCGCTAATGGCTTGAATCGCGCTGCAGGTCGCAGCAGACATGGCTAAAGCTGGCATAATATACTCTTTATTAATAGTCATTTTTGATAGTCATTTTTGATAATCATTGTTCAATAGTCAGGGTGGCTAAGCCCCCACGCGCGGCATTAGCGTAGGCGCATGAGTCCTTCTTGTTGGGTAGTCGCAACCAGCTTGCCTTCTTGCCAGAACTGCCCATGATTGAGACTTTTGGCATGAGACGTGGTATCGCTCCACATGTCATACAATAGCCAATCACTTAAATCAAATGGGCGGTGAAAGTGCATACTGTGGTCAATGCTTGCCGCTTGCAACCCTTTGGTCATAAAACTAATACCGTGCGGCATCAGCCCTGTGCCAATTAAATAAAAATCTGACGAAAACGCCAACAGCGCTTGCTGCACTTGAATAGACTGCTTGCCAAGTTCGGGCACGCGTAACCAGTTGGCTTGGGCGGGGGTCATTGGCTGTGGGTGAATAGGATCTCTTGGCTGTACTGGCTTAATTTCGACATGGCGCTGGCGCATATAGCGCGCTTTTAGGGCATCAGGAATTTTGCCCACCACTTGGTCTTTGAGCTGCTGCTCGGTGAGCAAATGATCGGGCAGTGGGTAAGTCGGCATGGTTTCTTGATAATCAAGCCCATCCTCAAATGGCGAAAACGATGCCAACATAGTAAAAATAATCACAGGCTGCTGGGCATCATTGTATTGACGCGCGGTTACCTGCCGCGAGGCAAGGCTACGTCCATCGCGCAATTTTTCAACTTGATAATGCACAGGCTTATTGATATCGCCGCCGCGCAAAAAATAGCCATGAAAAGAATGGCAGGGTTTTGAGGCTTCTACCGTATGACTGGCTGCCATCAAGGCTTGTCCTAGCACTTGTCCACCAAAAATCCGCGCCCCTACATAGTCATGGCTTTCCCCAATAAATACATTATCTTGGTATGGCACAAGGGTCAGCGTTTCAAGTAATTGGGTGACCAAGGCGTGATTGATGGCAGCCGCCGCGCTGTTGTTATGTTGTTTTTCGTGGTTATCTACATGATGGGCAGTTTGCATAATGGCTCTTTATCAATAGACAAAATATAATAAATAGACAAATCTAATAATCGTAACGTTTCTCATTATACAAGAATTTTTAAATGATAAGGTTTAGAAATTGCGCAATCTATGGCATGATAAGACATTTTTTTACAATCCAATTTATCCGTGACAAGACGCGCAATTTTAGACCCCTTACCCATTAATTAGGCTGATTATGAAAAATAAAGGCAACGCTATCACCGCAGCACCGCTTCTTAAAAATCTATACCGACAGGTTTCTGGTGGCTTATTGGGCTTGGCGGTAAAATCCAAATTAATTGGAGAAATTCCGCAGGTAGATTCACCCACGAGTCGCCGCGATTTTTCCTCTAGCAATGACCAGCCACGCGAGGATGCGCCCACCAAATTGGACAACCATTTAACTTTTTATGTGCTAAAAGAATACTCGCGTAGCAACAGCGTGCTGATTGATTTAGAAACCAAACAACACCAGCTGCCACCCGCCCTTGCCAATGTGATTGACCGTGACCATGGCATTGATGAAAATACGGCAATGATTTTTTTACATCACCATAAAACCGAGCAGCCGCCCAACCACCCAACCATATTTTCGCCGCGGCTCTTAAAATTGATTGATGCCGTAGAAAAACACCCAAACCTTACTATCCAAGTGGTACCTGTTACTATCTTGTGGGGACGCGCCCCCGAAAAAGAAGACTCGTTATTTAATCTACTGACCGCCGATGAGTGGCAAGTACCCAGTATTACCAAGCAGTTATTTAATATTGGGGTTAAAGGACGGGACACCTATGTACAGTTTCATGCACCCAAAAATTTACGCGCTATCATTCAAGAAGAACTTAGCAAAGATGACTTCACAAAAGACGCCGTGACGCAGCACCCCCTCAGCCGTACCGAGGCGATTGCCGAACAAGTGCAAAAACGCCTAGAGGGATACCTTGACAAACAACAAACCGCCATTTTGGGGCCTGACCTCTCAGACCGCCGCAACGTGGTGGATAAAATTTTATATACCCCTGCCATTCAGCATGCGGTCAATGTGGATAGTAAAGAAAACCACCGTGAGCTCAGCGAGAGCCGTAAAATCGCCCGTGGTTACCTCAATGAGATAGCCAGTGATTATTCTTATGCCACGGTACGCTTTTTTGACAGATTTTTGACGTGGCTATGGACGCAGCTGTATGATGGGGTTGAAGTGGCGCATTTTGAGCGCGTGCGTGAGCTTGCCTCCGACCACGAGATTATTTATGTGCCTTGTCACCGCAGTCACATGGATTATTTACTGCTTTCATACGTGATCTACAAGCGCGGCTTACGTGTGCCGTACGTTGCCGCGGGTGACAACCTCAATATTCCTGTACTCGGTCAACTGCTACGAAATGGCGGGGCATTTTTTATGCGCCGCAGCTTTAAAGGCAATCCACTGTATGCCGCGGTATTTCGTGAATACGTCCACAGTATGCTGATGCGTAATACGCCCATTGAATACTTTATTGAAGGGGGGCGCTCACGTTCAGGTCGCCTGCTACCGCCCAAAAAAGGGATGCTTGCCATGACCGTACAGAGTCACTTGCGCCAATCTGGCAAACCCATTGTGTTTATCCCAACCTACATTGGCTATGAGCGCATCATGGAAGGCGGCACTTACGTGGGCGAGCTCAAAGGCAAACCCAAAGAATCAGAATCTCTGGTAGGGCTACTAAAAGCCAGCCGTAAAATTGAGCGCATCTTTGGCAACGTCCACGTTAGCTTTGGCAAACCGCTGCACCTAGCCGATTTTATGGAAAAATTTGATGTCGCGCCCAATGCACTGCCCAAAGACCGTGCCGACAGCGATATGCCAGATAATGTCACCCAAATGATTGATAATCTTAGTATCAAAATCATGCAGCGCATCAACCGCTCAGCGGTGATCAACCCTGTCACCCTACTATCATTGGTGCTATTAGACACACCCCATGGCGCACTTGATGAACAAAGCTGTATTGAGCAATTGGCACTGTATCAGCGTATTGCCGAAAAAATCCCCTACGATGAAGATGTTTCGGTCACCCAAGAAAGCCCAAAATCCATCATCAATTATGGCATCAAACTCAAGCTCATTGAGCGCACGCCGCATGTATTAGGGGACTTAATCCGTATCGCGGATGGGCAAGCGGCGCTGCTGAGTTATTTTCGCAACAACATTCTTCATGTCTATATTTTGTCATCGCTATGCGCCTCACTCATTCAGCGCAACGGCACCATGAGCCTAAACACCATTGAGCGCGTGGTGGGTATCATGTATCCGTTTTTACAAGCAGAGTTATTTTTAAAATACCCAGCGCGCACCCTGAGCCACACTTTGCTTGAACACTTACATATCTTGGTAGAAGAAAATATCATCATTGATAAAGGCGTCAATGCAGAAGGTCAGCGCGTGTTTACCACCCCAGAGCCCAAGACGCGAAGCTATCAACAACTCACCGTACTTGCCAACTCAGTAGAACAAAGCCTTGAGCGCTACTTTATGGTGCTTGCGCTACTGAGCCAACAAGGCTCTGGCAAACTAACCAAAGAACAAGTCATTGATTTGGGGCATTTATTGGGGCAGCGCTTATCGGTGCTCTATGAAGATGATATGCCAGATTTCTTTGACCGCGCCCTATTTAGCAGCTTTATTGATGCGTTGGAGCGCTTAGACTATATCCGTGTTGCCTCAAATAATTTAATTGAGTTTGACGCGCGAATTGACACCATGGCAAAAAGTGCGCGTTTTATTTTGGACTTGGATGTGATGCACATTTTGCAGCAAATTTCTCAGTTAACCGATGAAGAGATTAAGCGCACCTTGACAGAACTACAAAACAAAAAACAGCGCAAATTTAGCCGTAAAAAAGCCTGACTTGCTAAGGCTGATACATGGCGCTCAAACCCACCTTAACGCCATTAACATCATTAACGCCAAAAAAAAGCCGTGTTACTCAACACGGCTTTTTGGCAAATAGCTGTAACATTAGCGCCCTTAATGCCAATACTGGCTAATGCTCGCGGCGCTGCTCGACAATCAGCGAGTCAATGCGGCTATTTTGCAGTTGACGCTGCGCCTCTGCTGCCATCTGCGGTGTACTCATCGGACGTGAGATTACTTGATACACGGTTTGTTCATTGGATAGGCGTTTTTTGACAATTTGTGCATCTACCCCCGCCATCAACACCTCAGCGCGGCGCTTATCGGCATCTTCAGCGTTATTAAAGCTGTTAATCTGCAAAATATAGGTGCGCGTTGCGGTCTCATTGGTGATGACGATGCCATCTGCCGCCTGTTTGTCGGCGCTTGGGTTATCGGTGCTTTGGTTGTCCTCGCCTGCCGCGATGGCGCGCGGTGCGGTGCCGTTGTCATCTGATAGCAGTGGGTTATCCACCACGCTCACGTTGTTTTTTTGGCTGGCGGACTGACTATCTACCTGAGTTAGCACGACATCGGGCTGGGCAGAGAGCGGCTGACTGGCAATGGCTTGGTCTGGTACACCGCTTACTTGCTGCTCTTTTAACAAATCATAAAATTCGTAGTTGGTGGGCTTGGCACGCTCTTGTACTTTTGGCTGTACCATCGGCGCCTCATCCGTACTACTGGTTTTACCTTGGTTAAAAGGGTTCCATAAATAAACAAACAGACCAATTCCCACCGTCAGTATCATACCTACCAACATGGCGGCAAAAAACGACAGACTACTACTCGCTTTACGCGGTGTCGCTCCTTTGGGTTTTGCCATGGCTCTCTCCTACTACATGGGTGGCTATCATTAGGTAGCCTCATCATATCACATACTGGTTGGTGCGGTTAATCCTAATAAAATCAAGCCGTTTTGGATCACTTGGCGCACAGATTTTGACAATCTAAGCCGTGCTTGCATCAGGTCAAGCTCTGTTTGGCTCACGGGCTCACCGTCTTTTGGTAAGATACGGTTGACATCGTACCAGCCATGAAACAACGCTGCCAATTCTTTTAGATAGTTGGTAAGAAGGTGCGGCTCATAGTTGAGTGCCGCGCGGCGCAGCACCTCAGGATAAGAAGCAAGCAGGCTTAATAAGTCAGTTTCGGCAGGTTTGGTAAGTAAGTGCTGGTGAATTTTACCCGCTTGGTCATCCACTTTGATACCACGTTCTTCTGTGCGCTCAAGCACACGGCAAATGCGGGCATGCGCGTATTGGATATAATAGACGGCGTTTTCTTTTTTGGTGGATTTTGCCAGTTCAAGGTCAAAGTCAATGTGCTGTTCTGGCTTACGCGCCACATAATAAAAACGCGCGGCGTCATTGCCCACTTCCTCTCGCAGCTCACGCAAGGTTACAAACTGCCCAGAACGCGAGGACATTTGTACTTGTTCTTCGCCACGCCACAAGGTCACAAATTGCACCAAAATCACATCCATGCGCGTTTCATCATAGCCCATCGCCGTTAACGCCGATTTAACCCGTTTGATATAACCATGGTGGTCTGAGCCCCACACGTCAATGATGCGATCAAAGCCGCGGTCAAGCTTGTCTTTATGATAAGCAATGTCTGAGGCAAAATAGGTAAATTGTCCATTGGCACGGCGTACCACGCGGTCTTTTTCATCGCCAAATGCGGTGGATTTAAACCAAAGGTTGCCGTCTTTTTGGTACAAATAGCCGCGGGCATCTAATAGCGCTAAAGCAGGCTCGATGGCATCTTGAATGCTTTTTTCACTAAACCATTGGTCAAAGCGTACATTAAAGTCGGCTAAGTCGTCTTGGATGTCCGCTAAGATACTATCAAGCGCAGCTTGGTGAAAAATCATGTAGTTATCGTTGCCCGCAGGTGTGGTAAGCTGCGTTTTGGCATTGTTAATAAGCCCGTCAATGTGGGCTTCTTTGTCGCCCGATACCAGCACCTTTTCACCTTGCGCGTTGATGTTATACACTGCATCGGCAGGAACGCCTACTATCATGTGTTGCCACTGGGTTTTTAGGCACTCACCGTGCTGTTTTTTGATGGCTTTGGCGATGTCTTTGACATAGTCGCCTTGGTAGGCATTGCTTGGGAATACAACAGGCTCGCCGCATAGCTCAAGGTAACGCAAGTAAGTACTGGTTGCCAAAATATCCATCTGACGCCCTGCATCATTGACATAATATTCACGCCCAACTTGGTAGCCTAGCGCCTCTAGTAGGTTGGCAACACTCATACCAAAAGCGGCGCCGCGTCCGTGTCCCACGTGTAGGCTTGAAGTGGGATTGGCAGAAACAAATTCAACTTGGATCTTTTGACCTGCAAATTCTTCTGAAGTCCCAAAATCGCCGCGCTGACTCATGATGGTGTCTAAAATAGCAAACCGCGCGTTGTCATCTAAAAAGAAATTAATAAACCCAGGCCCTGCGATGTCTACCTTACTAATCATATCAGAGGCGGGCAGTAATGCCACAATTTGTTGAGCTAGCTCACGCGGGTTTTTTTTGGCAATCTTGGCAGCTACCATGGCAAGATTGCTGGCAAAATCCCCGTGGCTTTGGTCTTTTGTGCGGCTAATCGTGCTGTTATCCACCCAATCTGCGGGTAATATTTGCTGCGCTTTTAACGCATCAACCACGAGTGCTAAGGCTTGTTGGATAATGGGCTGTTGTTCTGACATGGAAACTCTCTTTCATTGGCTTACTGGGTTTGGTGGATCGCCCTTGGTAATGGGTCAATCCATTCACCCACATAGGGGGCTGATGTCTAGATGACATCCTGCTTTATTTTGGCGTTAAATATAACAATTTTTCATATTTTTTTCATCATAATAATCATCAAGAAAAGATACACGGGTTTACAAGCAAGGGGGATTTTTGGCGTATAATAGCAGCGTAAACGGGTGATAATGTCAACTTTAGCGGATGGAATAATAAAATGTTTGTTTTGGTTTCGAGTGAATTGATTACAAAACTGGGTATGAATGTGCTGTTACCTGTGTTTATCGCGTTTTTATTTTTTATCATGTGGGATATTTCAAAGAAAAATAATGCAGGTAAGCAAGGCACATTTTGGATCTTTTTGGCGCTGGGTGGCGGTTTTTTTGGTTTTTTAATCAAGGTACTGCTTGAATGGTATTTTGAACGCACCTTATAATTGCGTTAACGCAGGATTCGCGTCTGCCTAATCCTGCGCCTTTCTTGCGCCTTCAGAGATAGCAGGCTGACTCATGGTTTTTTGGCGATCATTACCGCCCGTGTGGGGCGCTGATAGCCTTCGATGGTTTTAGTATCATCATTGGGGTCAAGAAAGTCTGCAAGCGATTGATACGTCATCCACGAGGTTTGACGCTGCTCTTGTGTGCTAGTAATATCAATATCCACACAGCGCACATCCACAAAGCCCACTTTTTCTAGCCATAAGCTGAGCGCCGCCACGGACGGCAGGCAATAGACGTTATTCATTTGCGCGTAGCGGTCTTTGGGTACTAGCACGGTGGTTTCATCACCCGTTATCACCAACGTTTCTAATACCAACTCGCCGCCTGTGACAAGCTGCGCTTTGAGCTGCTCGAGGTGCTCAAACGGTGACGCTCGATGGTAGAGTACCCCCATACAAAACACGGTATGAAACAGCTGCCCTTGCTGGCTACTAGCAGGCAATGCCTCAAGCCCCACAGGGATAAAATTAACCGCTAGCCTGCCAAATTCATTGCGATCAGCCTCACCCACAAAGTGGCGTATCGCCATAAATTGGTGATAAAACAAACATGAGGGGTCAATCACTATCACTGTGCTTGCGCCCGCCCCTGCCATACGCCAACCGTGATAACCTGAACCGCCGCCCACATCCAAAACGCGTCTGCCACTTAGCGGGCTGATATGCGGCAATACCCGCTCCCATTTCCAGTCGCTGCGCCATTCGGTATCAATGTGAATTTGCTGATCACCGTGACCGATTAAAAAGCCGCCTTTTCGCCATGGCATCAGTTTTTTGAGGAGGGCATTTGTCTGTTTGTAAGCGTCAGTTGTCCAATCAACGTCCACAGTAATGCAAGCGGCATTGAGGTCTGTACTAATGCGTTGGGCGGTTGTTTGCTTGCCGACCATGGGTAAGTGCTCGATGACCGATTGGTAATAGGGCGCATGGGCATAGCGTTTTTTGTCTTTGATGGTGGCAAGCCACTCAGGCAGATTAGCCAGCCAATCATTGGCAATGGGGTGATTTTGCGCTAGCTGCAATAAGGTAAGGTAAAGTTCTGTTTCTGCGGTTTGAAGGGTGTTGTTCATGGGAGTCACTTAAACGCAATAATAGAGGCAAAATTTAAAAACTGAAACCACGTGAGATGGCGCTCAAAACCTACTTTGGCAAGGCGCTCATGGTGATAATCTAACGTATCGGTAACTAGCACATTTTCTAAGGCATTGCGTTTGCCGCTGATTTCCATCTCACTGTAGCCATTGGCGCGTTTAAAATCGTAATAACGTTCGACACGCCACGCATCATCTGCCTCATCTAGCAAATGGGTTTTTTCAGTTAATAATAAAATACCACCTGCTGCCAATGCTTTATAGCAGTTTTTGAGCAGCGTTTCTCGGTGTTCGGGCGGTAAAAACTGCAAGGTTAGGTTAAGCACAATCATATCACAGGGCTGTAGCGCCACCTCGCATACATCGGCGGTAATAATCTCAATGTCATGCTCAGGGTAATGCGCATCGAGCAACATACGCGCTTTTTGGCACATGGGCAAAGAGATATCAATGGCTTTGATTTGTAAGTCTTTGGGAGCAAACTCGCCCGCCAGCGCAAAACTCACCGCCCCAAGCGAGCAGCCAAGGTCATATACGCGGCTCACCTTATTGCCATCATCACCCACTTGACGAAAACTGCAGTGGCGTTTGGCAAAAATGGGCAGCATCGCCAAAATCTGCCCATAACCAGGCACACTGCGACGTATCATATCAGGAAAACACGCCACCACTTGCTCATCAAAACTAAAACGGGCATTGGCATCGAGCGGCGTGGTAAAAAGGGTATCGTGCGGAATCATGTTACATTGCCTAACTTGAACAGTAAAAAAACTTTGCTATTCTACCATGTTACTTGACCCAATATTTTGACAAACCTACATTTGACAAACCTACAAAGGAAAAACAATGCAAACCATTATGTTAGGCGGTGGCTGTTTTTGGTGCACCGAATCGGTTTTTAGCCATGTCAAAGGCGTGCAAGAAGTGACCTCAGGCTATATGGGCGGCGAAGCAGTTACTGCCAATTACCAAGCGGTTTGCCGTGGTGATACAGGGCATATAGAAGTGATTAAAGTGGTGTTTGATGACACGGTGATCCCGCTTGAGGTGGTGCTTGGCATATTTTTTGCCACCCATGACCCAACCACCCAAGACCGTCAGGGCAATGATGTGGGCAGACAATACGCCTCCGTGATATTTTATAGCGATGAGGCGCTGCAAAAACCCACCATAGACCGTGTTATTGCCGAGCTTCGCGACCAGCAAGGTATGAACCTTGTTACCGAAGTGCACCCTGCACAGGTGTTTTATGCCGCTGAAGCGTACCACCAAAATTTTTATGCCAATAACCCTACCCAAAGCTACTGCAACTTTGTTATTCCGCCAAAACTTGCCAAGCTCAAGCACTATTTTGGTGGGTTTGTGGTTGACCGTGGCTAATGCTAATGGTAGCAGGTCGCTTCAAAGGGAGTTGACCTTGCTTGCTTGTTTAAAAATGTAACTTTGAATGCCGCTTGAGCAGTTTGTGCTTTCTATTTTTTGCCTTTTTTTATACCCTTGATTTATCCATTTATTTATTCCCTGTTCTTTTATCCACTGTACTAGCATTTTGCTTATCTCATCAAAGGTTTATTATGCGTTTATTACCTATTTCACTGGCGCTAGCAGCTTTTAGCCTTGTTAGCCAAGCCAATGCCGCCCCCACCCCGCCCAACCTTAGTAGCACACAATTTCAGCAATGCTTGGATGGGCTAAAAAATTCTAGTAACTTTAAGAATATCAGCAGTGCCACGTTTGAACAATACCGCCCAACCCAGCCAGACCCAAGTGTGATTGTGGCTCTCAACTATCAACCAGAGTTTCAAAAACCCGTTTGGGATTATTTGTCGGGCTTGGTGGATGAGGAGCGGGTAGCAGACGGCATCGCCGCCAAAAATCAACACCAAACCACTTTGACACGCATTGAACAGCGCTATGGTGTCAAAGCCGAAGACGTACTAGGCGTGTGGGGCGTGGAGTCTAATTTTGGCAAACAGTTGGGCAAAAAAGACTTGATCCAATCGCTTGCCACTTTGTCATGCTTTGACCGTCGCCAAAGCTATTTTCGCACCGAATATGCCAATGCCTTGCGTATTTTACAAAATGGCGATATTCGCCGTGAAGATATGACGGGCTCGTGGGCAGGCGCGTTTGGGCAAACCCAGTTTATGCCATCC
>OERH01000224.1_pt1 | contig 11337 bp, 9 predicted proteins | sample 1539931 | NCBI WGS metagenome assembly OERH01 (sample SAMEA3891233, study PRJEB23780) | metagenome | biome: terrestrial biome; feature: animal house; material: water of meat washing | place: Italy | collected 2015-05-12
GGGGGGAGATGTCTGGTAAAGAAAAGGGCAATCCTCATCAGAGAATTGCCCTTAGGTTGTTGATCCAGAGCGCCTTATCTTGCCGGATGCGGCGTGAACACCTTACTCGGCCTATAGGAATGTGCAGAATCACCCTGTAGATACTGTGTTCTTAAAACGCGGTCTTTGAAAACCCAGTCATCTCCTGCAGGCCCATTTCGCGGCCCAGTGCGGTCATTGGGTGCACAACGACCAGTCCGCGAACACTTTTCTTCAGCTTGCCCATATCAGCCTGCTCTTTTTTGGTAATTGCGCGCTGAAACGGCATCTTCATCAGCTTCTGTGCTTCTTTACTCAGTTTTTGGCTATGAACTTCACGCAGGCGAGCAATTTCTGCTTCCAGCGTGGCTTTCTCTTTTTCCAGCTCGGCATATTTGTCTGCGGCTTCAACCAGCGAAAGATCGGCCTGCTGGTGGCGGATGGCGTCCAGGCGATCGCTGAGGCGTTTGATTTCGTTTTTTTCGACTTCTTTCATGTGATGGCTTCTGATAAAGATAAATTTATAGCCCCTAGTATGCGCGACCAGGTGCTTTGTTCACAACTAATGACATTGTAATAGTTCTGTAACGTAATCATTAACATGCTCAAAAACTACGCAATTCGTTGATTAATTAAGAAATCTATAGAAAAAAGATAATAAACAGCAGCGGATGATTATTGAGGATTCAGCACGTTTTCCTTAATGTCATCTTTACCGGGAACCTAAACTAAAATTGGCGGCCGCGCATTCCCGGCGCGGGGTAATACGGAGATATCATCATGGGCAAATTAGGTGAAAACGTTCCGCTTCTTATCGATAAAGCCGTAGATTTCATGGCATCAAGCCAGGCGTTCCGGGAGTATCTGAAAAAACTTCCTCCCCGTAACGCGATTCCGTCCGGAATACCCGATGAAAGCGTGCCGTTATATCTACAACGTCTGGAGTATTATCGTCGGCTTTATCGGCCGAAGCAGGTAGAGGGGCAGTAAGCAGACGTTGCTTACTTTTGAAAGGCTTTTTTTAAGCTGATTTTGGAAATCAGCTCAGTCAGTGAAAGGACCATTGTTGATCGCACAGCCTGTTGATAGCGCTGAATTTGCATTGCATACAAACTGGAGTCTGCTGGTTCAAACTGTGGCGGCGGTGGTAACGCCGCCACGCAGTGCAGTTCACCAAAGGGTCCAAGGATTTCGTCGTCGGTAAAGGCGTACTCGTTGCCGTCGTGATTTAGCTCTTCACGCAATGCCATCAGCAGTTCCGCATCTTCGTATTCCTGGCGGTTAATGACGCCCAACCCGTAAATGAGTTTTAAACGCACAGAAAGATCGCCCAGCGGACCATCGCCGTCGAGTAACGGTTCTACAGCATACTTCACCGCGTAATCGTCTTTGCGGAATACCTGAAGCACCAGAAGATTTACCGCCTCGGTCAGGAGCTCGACGGCGGTGATCAGAAAGCTTCGCACGGTTTTGCCAGCATTCAGACGCTCAAGCACACGGTTTTCAAAGGCCTGGGTTTGTTCCATTGTTGCCTGCATATCTGACAATCTGTTATTCGGGCGCAGGGTGTCCTGCGCCTGGTCCACCATTATTGCATTGCTTTATAAGCGGTTACCGCCTCGGATACAACCTCGCTGTTGGCATCAAGACCGGAAATCTGTGCCAGCGCCGCCTGCGGACCTTTGTCAGCGATCAGTGCTGCCAGTTCCTGAGCCTGCGGATCATCTTCACTGCGGAAGTGCATTGCAGCGGCAATACCTTCAATCAGGTTTTTATGTGGCAGACCATATTCCAGCGTACCGAGCAGTGGCTTGATCAGACGGTCGCCAGCACTCAGTTTACGCAGTGGCTGACGGCCTACGCGCTCTACATCATCTTTCAGATACGGGTTCTCAAAACGGCCGAGAATTTTCTGGATGTACGCCGCATGCTTGTCAGCGTCAAAGCCGTAGCGCTTGATCAATACTGCACCACTTTCTTCCATCGCACCTTTTACCACCGCGCGGATTTTCTCGTCGAGAATCGCGTCACGAATGGTCTGATGACCGGCCAGTTTTCCGAGGTACGCGGTTATAGCATGACCCGTGTTCAGGGTGAAGAGTTTACGTTCGACAAATGCCATCAGGTTGTCGGTTAACTCCATGCCTGGGATGTTCGGCAGTGCGCCTTTGAACTGCGTTTTATCGACAATCCATTCGCTGAAGGTTTCTACCGTCACTTCCAGCGGATCGTTAGTTGCCGAAGCCGAAGGCGGTACGATGCGGTCAACGGCGGAATCGACAAAGCCAACGTGTTCTTCTACCCACGCTTTGGCGTCTTCCGGCAGGGCGTTCATCACATGGCCTTTCAGCTGCGTGGTACCGCGTACCATGTTTTCACAGGCGATGATGTTCAGCGGGGATTCATTACCTTGTTCTTTACGTTTCACCAGCCCTTTGGCGATTGCCGGAGCAATACGTTCCAGCACAACCGGGCCAACGGCGGTAGTGACTAAATCAACCTGAGCAATCAGATCAACGACATCATCACCAATGCTGCTGACAGCATTGACGCCGGAAACGGTATCTACCTGCTCGGTTTCACCAACCACATGTACCTGATAGCTATGACGGGCATTCAGGGCATCAAGTACCACCTGATTGACATCGGCAAACGTCAGTTGGATACCCGCGTCTGCCAGCAGTTTACCGATAAAGCCACGACCGATATTACCTGCGCCAAAATGTAATGCTTTCATAGTATTAACCTTCATCAATGTTTTTACCCGAGAGGGCTGGGGTGAGGCTTTTCCCTCACCCAAACCCTCTCCGTGAGGAGAGGGGCAGCGCCGGATGCGGCGTAAGCGCCTTATCCGGCCTACAAGAACGTGCAAATTCAACAAATTGTGATGCATCCTGTAGGCCTGATAAGCGTAGCGCATCAGGCAATTAACCCCACCTTCTCCATGTGGAGAGGGTGGGATTGGATTACTTACGACCTGCCAGCAGTTCCAGCACTTCATCCACGCTGGTGGTGTGTGCCAGACGCTCGATGACGGACTCATCATCCAGTGCATTGGTCAGGCTGGTGATAACCTGAATGTGCTCGTTGTTACGGGCAGCAATACCAATCACCAGACGGGCAATGTCATCTTCTTCTTCACCGAAGCGCACGCCTTCCGGGTACTGGCAGAACACGACGCCCGTTTTCAGTACGCGATCTTTCGCTTCAACCGTACCGTGTGGCACCGCGATAGACTCACCCAGATAAGTCGGGGTCAGTTTTTCACGATCCAGCATCGCCTGAACGTATTCCGGCTCAACGTAACCGCCTTTCACCAGCTGCTCGCCAGCAAAACGAATCGCTTCTTCTTTGGTTGCCGCTTTGCGACCGAGGAAGATGTTCTCCGCGCCTAGCTTGAACAGGTTAGCACTGGAATCGTCAAAGCTGTCTTTCAGGCTGTCTTTTACTTTCTCTTCGTTTGCCGTGTGGCGTTGGGCAGCAACCAGACGTTCGGTCAGGCTGGTGTACAGGCCGCTGTCGAGGAAGTTGGTCAGCGAAATATGCTGTGCCTGCGGAACCTGGCGCATAGCGCGTTCGGTCAGGTCACGGTGAGTGATGACGAGGTCCACATCTGGCGGCAGGTTGTTGATCGCGCTGTTAGTAACAGAAATCTGCGACAGACCTGCATCCTGAATTTTCTTACGCAGAACGCCTGCGCCCATCGCACTGGAACCCATACCGGCGTCACAGGCAACGATGATTTTACGTACGTGGCTCAGGTCGTTAGTCACATCGCCAGCAGACAGCGGAGATGCGCCTTTAGACTCAGCTTTCATGTCCTGCATACGACGAGTTGCTGCTTCAATATCATCTTCTTCTTTCACTTTGCTGGTTTTCAGCAAAATAGCAGAGACAACGAAGGAGACAGCCATCGCCGCACACACACCCGCGATGTTAGCGAAGTAAGCACCTTTTGGTGTCATCGCCAGTACAGCAAGGATAGAACCCGGAGATGCCGGAGAAACCAGACCACCGCCCAGGATAGTCAGCGTGAACACGCCAGTCATACCGCCGAGGATGACTGCGAGGATCAGACGCGGATTCATCAGCACATACGGGAAGTAGATTTCGTGGATACCCCCCAGGAAGTGGATGATTGCCGCACCGCCCGCAGACTGTTTAGCGCTACCACGACCAAAGAACATGTACGCCAGCAGCACGCCCATACCTGGACCTGGGTTAGCTTCAATCAGGAAGAAGATTGATTTACCCAGTTCATGGGACTGCTGAATACCCAGCGGCGAGAAGATACCGTGGTTAATGGCGTTGTTGAGGAACAGGATTTTCGCCGGTTCAACAAAGATAGACGCCAGCGGCAGCATGTCATGGACAACCATGAAGTTAACGCCCGCAGCCAGCATTTTGGACAGGGCTTCAACAATCGGGCCAATGCCGAGGAATGCCAGAATAGCGAGGATCATCCCGATGATGCCTGCGGAGAAGTTATTCACCAGCATCTCAAAACCGGATTTGATCTTACCGTCTACCCAGCGGTCGAAGTGCTTAATGCACCAGCCGCCCAGCGGACCTGCAATCATAGAACCGAGGAACATCGGCATGTCTGCGCCGACGATAACGCCCATGGTGGTGATGGCACCGACTACGCCGCCACGTTCGCCGCCTACCAGCTTACCACCGGTATAACCGATCAGCAGCGGCAGGAGATAAGTGATCATCGGCCCGACCAGCTTCGCCAGCGTCTCGTTCGGTAACCACCCTGTTGGAATAAATAACGCGGTGATGATACCCCACGCGATAAACGCGCCGATATTTGGCATCACCATGTTGCTGAGGAAACGACCAAAGCTTTGCACTTTGATCTTAATATCGGATGACATAAAAACACCCCTTCTTATGTTTGCTGTCGCGCAGGCTGGAAGCCCGAGGTTTTTTGTTAATGTGGCGGCAGAGGTAGCCGGACCTTGTAGATACTGCGAAATCTGGCACTGAATCGGTTAACTGTCCAGTCGACGGCCTTTTGTGTGATATCAATCACATAAATATAGGGGGTAGAGAGGTAATTGACGTGACGTTCATCACAAAACGCTTGTGTAAAAAAGCAACAAGGCGGCGATTTTCGCTAAAAATGGCATTTAAATGTGAGTAGTGTCACATTTTTGTTTTGATGGTTTGTTGAATCTTTGTGATCTGAATCACAAGATATTTTCTTACGGCGTTCACCTGATGTGATCTACAGCATGTTATGCCTTCGTCATACAATCGTTATGTAACTAAGCAACTCATCACCTCTAAAAATTATTCTTTGGTGTTATGGCGAGAATCGCGAACCCGGATTATTGTCAAAATATCAGCCTGACTCCCTTCTGGCTGCCAGCCCAAAAACAACACTGATAAACGTGAATCCGAGGCAGATATGTTTCTAAACTATTTCGCGTTGGGAGTGCTGATCTTCGTCTTTCTGGTGATTTTTTATGGAATCATCGCGATACATGACATCCCTTATCTGATTGCCAAAAAGCGCAACCATCCCCATGCCGACGCTATTCATACGGCGGGCTGGGTGAGCCTGTTTACTCTGCATGTTATCTGGCCGTTTCTGTGGATCTGGGCGACGCTCTATCAACCGGAGCGTGGCTGGGGTATGCAGTCACATGTTGCGTCGCAGGAGAAAGCGACTGACCCGGAAATCGCCGCACTTTCTGACCGAATTTCCCGGCTGGAGCATCAACTCGCCGCCGAGAAAAAGACTGACTATTCCACGTTCCCGGAGATCTAATTATGGATCTATTGATTGTTTTAACTTACGTGGCGCTGGCGTGGGCGGTCTTTAAAATCTTCCGCATTCCGGTAAATCAGTGGACGCTGGCGACGGCGGCGCTGGGAGGCGTGTTTCTGGTGAGTGGTTTGATTTTGTTGATGAACTACAACCACCCTTACACTTTTACCGCGCAAAAGGCAGTGATAGCGATCCCTATCACGCCACAGGTGACGGGAATTGTTACTGAAGTCACTGACAAGAATAATCAGCTTATTCAAAAGGGCGAGGTGCTTTTTAAGCTCGACCCGGTTCGTTACCAGGCGCGAGTTGACAGACTTCAGGCTGACCTGATGACGGCGACGCATAATATAAAGACGCTGCGTGCGCAGCTCACTGAAGCGCAGGCCAACACCACCCAGGTTTCAGCGGAGCGCGACCGTCTGTTTAAAAATTATCAACGTTACTTGAAAGGCAGCCAGGCGGCGGTGAATCCGTTCTCGGAACGTGACATCGACGATGCGCGGCAAAATTTCCTCGCGCAGGATGCGCTGGTGAAAGGCTCGGTGGCGGAGCAGGCGCAGATCCAGAGCCAGCTCGACAGTATGGTTAACGGCGAGCAATCGCAGATTGTGAGCTTAAGAGCGCAACTTACTGAAGCAAAATATAACCTTGAGCAGACTGTCATTCGCGCGCCGAGCAATGGCTACGTTACTCAGGTACTGATCCGCCCAGGTACATACGCAGCTGCCTTGCCGCTGCGTCCGGTGATGGTCTTCATCCCCGAGCAAAAACGGCAAATTGTCGCCCAATTTCGGCAAAACTCGCTGTTACGTCTGAAACCTGGCGATGATGCGGAAGTGGTGTTTAACGCGCTACCTGGGCAGGTGTTTCACGGCAAACTGACTAGTATTTTACCTGTCGTGCCAGGCGGTTCTTATCAGGCGCAGGGGGTATTGCAATCATTAACGGTCGTGCCCGGCACGGACGGTGTGCTGGGAACCATTGAACTGGACCCTAACGATGATATCGATGCCTTACCCGACGGCATCTACGCCCAGGTGGCGGTTTACTCCGACCATTTCAGCCATGTTTCGGTGATGCGGAAAGTGCTGCTAAGAATGACCAGCTGGATGCATTATCTTTATTTGGATCATTGAGGGGGAGGGGGGAGATTATGGAACTTTGCTCCTTGTAAGGACTAATTATTTTTGCATATTACTTCATTAGCTGCGATGATTTTTCTTTAATATTCATTATGTTAATAAGTTCTGGATGAGTGTGCTCTCATTGGATTTTTTATCCGTCTTGTTCTGCCGCAGGATGAGACTATACATCGTCGAGATCGCAATGATGATATGAGTTGTTCCTCCTGCGACGGCTCTAATCAAAAAAGAGCAGGAGTGCTTTTCCATCTATTGCGATGATGGCTTTATTATCTGAAGGATGACAGTCACATTTAAAAAATATTTAATCTATAGATCACAATGTAGGGTCATGGAATATATGTATACAACTATTTTCTTCTTCACTTTTAATTATCGTATTCATTATAAAACTAAGTTAAAAAAACTCCTGGAGAGTGAGTTATTAATATATTTTTAAATAAAATTAAGTTATCATTCATCGATGCACTTTATAGAATCATCAATGGCCATAATAGTACTATTAACTCTCAATTTTATATTTTTATCATCACTACAAATATTAACTGAATTTATATCAATGATTTTTTTATTCTTATCTTTTATTTTATTTACTGTTTCAATGCAATCAGCGGCAAGTTGGAGTGGATTTAGATTTTTCAGATATGGTCTTATGATCTTTCCCTTACTTAATAAATAGCATGTATAGGATTCGGAAAGTCCAGCATCTATTTTGTACCTCATTATATTAGATAAGGATGTGAGAAATTCCTTGTTATCATTCGCAGCCATATATGCCAGTCCGAGTTCAGCCTCTGCGGCCTTACAGGCAAAATAGCTTAGTGAACACGCTTTTCGTCCCTCTTTAGTACTGGCTGATATTAGTGCCCATAATATTGCTTTGTCTGCCAAATCTAACTCTCTCTGAAATTGTCTTGCAGTAACTGCACTCGCAGAAATAGAGAAAAAAATACAATTGTTAATAACCTTGCCATATTTTTTAGTCCGTAACTGTTAATGTGCTATCTGGCTCTGAAAATATTAACTCATTTAATTTTTGCATGTCATTAGATAAACCAGTTATACAACCCTCGGAACAGAATCGAGGTCCTAAAGACGGACCAAAAGCGTTTAAACAACTATGTATTGAAAATCCATTGCGATTATAAGTTCCTGTATTAACTGACGGTACTAATCGTATGCCGTCAGGTTTTCTATTGCTTGCTCCCGGGTCATTAACATTCCAACTCCATAGGCCTTGAGGTATTGGCCATCTATTTATAAATGTGTACAACGGGGATTATTTTTACATTGCATATTATTACCAGAAGCGACTGGAATACTAAGCACATCATAAAAATTATCATCACATGGTATATCTGAAACACACGAAAGCATACCTAAAGTTATGCTGTATAAACAGGTGGCTAATCCCAAGGGGATCGATTCCAGAAATCGGGTTCAACGGATACTGATAAAAATTCCACCTACCTTCCAGCCCAATCGGAGCCTGAGTGTTATACCGCCCCTGCTGCGGTTAATGTTACCGATAATAGTTATAGTACAGCCCTGATTCATCATCATACTACTGCTGCGGCAGTCTGATGAACTATTGCTTTTACGGATTCTCCTTATTCTTCCTTCTATCCATTCGCTTTAGCTTTTTGAGCTCTTGAAGTTTGCTCTTTGCATCAATATTACCGTTATTTACAGCGAATTCCATCCAATAAATAGCTCTATTCAAATTATAATATTCTGATAATGTTGGATTTGTATCTGATAAAAAGACCCCATAATTAAACTGCGCTGTAACATTCCCCTGAGATGCTGATCTTTCCAAGAATCGCAATTGTTTGTAAATGTTATTTTTAGTAAAGCAGTAATATTGATATAGTCGAAATGATGCCTCTGAATCACCATGTTGTGATTTATACTTCAGTTTCATCAACTTTTCTTCACTTAAATCATAGGTCATTGCTGTAGACCCCATCATACTTTCGTTTTGTTTTATTTTCACATCAGCACCATGCAATTGACAAATAAAAGAGAAATAAAAAAATAGTAACAAGCATGCTTTCATACATCTACAACCTATCTTATATCACTGGGTTTTTCTGGCGTACCTTGCATATTAGAAATGGGGTGCCCAGATGGCCCATATGTTATCCAATTACCAAGGTCTTTTGTTGTTATAGCCATTAGATCCTTATTTGAATTAAGGTTCGTTGGTGCTGTTAGCACTGTATCCATTTTTAACTTACCATTAGTTCCTCGCCCCCACCACGTCCATAGCGTGTCAGGTCCTATTACATTTGTATGTAACTCTTTAGCTAATTAGCTAGCAAATGAATTTTGTCCTTTACCTGTATTACAAGAAAATAACCAAACTGTCATCCCATCTTTATAATTCCCATCAAATTTAATTAGATATGCTAGATCTTTAGCTGTCATGATACTGCGCGTTGCGGATTCAATAGATGTGGGGGTACCATGCCCCCCGATTGTGAAAACGCCTGGGATATTAATCTCATCAGCTACAGAATGGATAAGATCACTTTCGGGGTATAAATTTATATCAACCAAACCTTGCGGATCTACATTTATGACCGGATTCAACGGATACTGATAAAAATTCCATCCCCCCTTCAGCCCAATCGGATCCTGAGTGATATACCGCCCCTGCAGCGGGTCATAATAGCGGTGGCGGTTGTAATACAGGCCGGACTCCTCATCATACTGCTGCCCCGGCAGGCGGATAAGCTGCTGCAGCTGATGCGGGTTCTCTTCATTCAGCAGGTTGCCCCATTCATCATATTCTGCGCACCACGCTGTTGCCCCTTCCGTGCTGATGAGCGCCAGCGGCAGGCCGCGATGGTCGCAGTGGTACAGGTGGATTTTTCGCGCCGGCGTGTACACCGGGTCCATCTGGTTTTGCATCTGCTCCACGGTCAGGCCGCACGATGCCAGCCAGCGGCGGCTTTCCTCACTCACCCGGTCAGCCAGGATTTCACTTTCCAGCCGGTCGAGCATCTGCACCGTGCCGGCGGGAATCCCCCACTGTGCATAGGCAACTCACGCTATGAACGCTTCAGCTTATCAATAGCGGAAGTTATAATTTCATTGTCATCAAACTTGTACAACATAGTATCTAAAACAGGAAGTAGCGTTTTATCACCTAATTCACCCGCAGCTTCAATGATATCATCATAAACAGTATTTTTTTTTAACTCATCGCATAAAACAGATAAAACCCTTTTATCTTTTCTGTAGGAAAGTCCGATTATTGCTTCAATACGGACTTCCTCATTTTTATCCTGAAGCATCTCCACAAAACAATCCCTAATATCACTATTATCATATTTATTGATATTTATTGCAAATGCGGCCCAGTTTCTGACATCTCCATTTGGATCTTTTAACAGATTAATCAATAGTGGAATTGTTGCTTTATCATTGATAACAGAAATAGCAAATGCTGTAGCACGTCTGACATTAGTCGATTTATCAAAAGCAGTAATTTGAGATTGTTCTACTATTTTAGGTGAATAAATTGGGTTTTTCTTGCATCGCTGAGCCGTTGACTCGATTGCCGTAGCTCGAACGCAAGCGCTCTTATCATTCAATGCCATATTGTTCAAAATATTAAAAACATTATCTTCGCATTTTTTGCAAATTTTTATTTGCCCGAGTATAAATGCTCCGATATCTCTACGGATATAATTTTTATCAGAGCAGAACTCAATTGCCAATCTAACAGCGTCTTGCCCACCTCTTAACTGTAATACTCTGGCAGATGAAATCCTTTTCAAGGAATTGTGATCATCAAGTAAGCGAAATAATTCATCATCATTTAGTTTCTTACATTGATTATATAAACCATACTCTTTACTTGCCTTTCTTTTCTGGTATGTATTTGACATTGCAGGAACCTCCACAAGGGCTATCTTTTTTTATCGTTTGACTGTCTGGAGTGACGACAATTCCAGGCTTTCTGTGTGCTTTTTGCATCTTTAGCACTAATATCACCACAATCAATTAGTTCCTGAAGTACGTCACATCTGTCGGGTTTTTTCCCATCACTCCAGAATCTGTCATTTATTATGTCATTGACACGATCAGTTATCCCTGTGTCTGCAACATTTCCACGAGAAGCTATCATTGTTATATCTAATGCTAGTCCCGGATTATTCAATATTAGAGAGTCAAATATTCTTTGTGATGCTGTATCGTTCCACCATTTTGTCAATGCTTTTGCAGCATTATCATCTGCTTGCTGCTGTGCAGGGCTTTTGGGCCATGGAATTGGCAAGGGGAATGGTCTAGGAAAAACTTCTAACCCCAGAGGATCTGTATTCGTAACTGGATTCAACGGATACTGATAAAAATTCCATCCCCCCTTCAGCCCAATCGGATCCT
>OERH01000230.1_pt1 | contig 11104 bp, 9 predicted proteins | sample 1539931 | NCBI WGS metagenome assembly OERH01 (sample SAMEA3891233, study PRJEB23780) | metagenome | biome: terrestrial biome; feature: animal house; material: water of meat washing | place: Italy | collected 2015-05-12
CAATAACCCATTTTATTTTGATAATTTAAGATTGCCATGACCCACCCCAAAATCCTACTCGCCATAACAGGTGGTATCTCCGCCTATAAATCTGCCGTTCTTGCTCGCTTGCTGATAAAGGCAGGTTGTACCGTGCGTGTGATGATGACAGACGGGGCGTGCGAGTTTATCGCGCCTTTGACCTTGCAAGCCTTGACAGGCAACGAAGTTCACACCAAACTACTAGACAATGAAGCCGAACGTGGCATGGGGCATATTGAGCTTGCCAAATGGGCGGACATGGTCGTCATCGCCCCTGCCAGTGCCAACACGATTGGCAAGCTCGCTCACGGCTTGGCGGACAACCTTGTAACCACCGTCGCCCTTGCCACGACCGCCCCCATTGTCATCGTTCCTGCCATGAATCAGGCGATGTACGCTCATGCCATTGTCCAAGAAAATCTTGCCAAACTTACCCGTTTTGGCTACACCGTGCTGACCCCTGACAGCGGTGAGCAGGCGTGTGGCGATGTGGGGGCAGGGCGACTGCCTGAGCCTGATGACTTGTGCGAGCGGATTTTGACACTACTTGCCAAACGCCAAACGCCCCAATCCTTACACGGCAAAAAAGTCATCATCACCGCAGGGGCGACCATTGAGGCCATTGACCCTGTGCGATTTTTATCCAACCATTCCACTGGCAAAATGGGCTTTGCTATTGCTCGGGCGTGCGTGAAAGCAGGGGCGGACGTTACCCTAGTGGCAGGGCGAGCGGTGCATTTGCCGACACCCTTTGGGGCAAAACGGCTGACAGTTGGTACGGCTGATGAGATGCTCACCGCTTGCCAATCGGTGATGACGGACGATAGCGACACCATTTTTATCGCCACCGCCGCTGTGGCGGATTATAAGGTTAAGAGTATCGCCACCCAAAAAATCAAAAAAACGTCCGACCAAGACGGCTTGACCTTAGAGCTTATCAAAAACCCTGACATTTTGGCAACGATGAGCCAGACCTTTCCAAATGCGGTCATGGTAGGCTTTGCCGCCGAGACCCAAGACACCGAAAATTACGCCCGCACCAAACTTACCGCCAAAAACCTAGATATGATAGCGGTCAATGACGTATCGGACAAAAGCATCGGCTTTGGTTCGGATAATAACGCCATGACGGTGTTTTTTGCCGAGCGGTATGGTAAGGATAAGCTGGTCTTGGATAAAGACAGCAAAGATAACATCGCAGCACGCATTGTCGATGCCATTGGCAGCGTGATAGGTCGCTAGACGATGAGGGCGCTAAGCCTTGAGGTCTGGATTCTTGCGCTATTTTTGGTGGCGAGTATTCTGCATGGCATTGCAGGCATGGGCTTTCCGCTTATCACGATCGGCGCGCTTAGCTCGCCATTTGGTCTGACGGATGCGATCATTATCGTGCTGGTGCCAACCGCGGTGCTCAATCTCATCGCTTGGCTGGGTGGCCATGGCAGCGTTTGGTATAACTTCACACATTATCTCAAGAAATACTGGGCGCTCATCGTCGTGTCCGTCATCGGCAGTGCGCTTGGGGCTTATCTGCTTTTGGTGATGAATTCGGCATATTTAATGCTGGCATTATCGGTGGCGGTGCTTTGGTATGCCATCACAAGCCTGATGGGTAAGAAGATTGTCCTGACTGATACCATAGGCTCGCTCATCGCGATTGGCTTTATTGCAGGGGGGATCGGCGGCGCGACGAATGCGATGTCATCAGTCTTGCTCATGTATCTGCTATCCATCAGTGATGATAAGCACACCATCATCAAGCTTGGGAATTTGTGCTATTTTGTTAATAAGCTCGTGCAGGTCGTCGTGCTAAAAGACATCATCGTCACCGTTCCTGTGCAGAAGTGGGGTGTGATTGGTGTATTGACGGTGCTGTCTGTGGTCGGCATCATCATCGGTGGGCGCTTGGGTGGGTATCTGCCTAAGGATAAATTCCGTTTGATGATTTTGGTGATTTTGCTGTTATTGGGTATTAAGGTTGGCTGGCAGGGCATTAGCATGCTTGTGGCGGGCTGACATTAGATGTAGATTGTGATTATTGAGTCATTTATAGATTGAAATAAAAAGAGAGTTATTATGAATAATAAATTCACCACGCCATCAGATCGTGCTTGGCAAGCAACGTACCGTGAGCATGGGCTAAATATTGATCTGTCATTGCCTGACGGGGTGCAGAATCTGCCTGATTTTTTTGAGCGTAATTTTAGTCGTCATGCCAAGCAGCCTGTTTTGACCTTTATGGGTAAGACCATCAGCTACCACGATCTGGACATGTACAGTCTTCAGATGGCGGCCTATCTGCAGTCGCTAGGCCTGGAGCAGGGTGATAAAGTCGCCGTGATGATGCCAAACGTGCCGCAGTATTTGGTTGCCATGATGGCGATCGTGCGAGCCGGCTTTGTGTTGGTGAATGTCAATCCGCTATATACCGCGCACGAGCTTGAACATCAGCTAAAAGACGCTGAAGTGAAGGTTTTGTTTATCATTGAGAATTTTGCCAAGACATTTGAGAAGGTAAAAGATAAAGGGCAGATTCGCCATGTCATCACCACAGGCGTGGGTGATATGTTGGGGCTAAAAGGTATTGTGGTTAATGCTATCGTGCGCCATGTCAAAAAAATGGTACCAAGCTACCACATCGAAGGCGCGGTTAAATTCAACGACGCATTAAATCAAGTCTCAGCATCTCGCTATGTTCGACCTAGCTTATCTCTTGATGATGTGGCTATTTTGCAGTATACCGGCGGCACGACAGGAGTGGCAAAGGGCGCGATGCTTACTCATGGCAATGTCATCTCGAACGTCGAGCAGTGCATGACCTATGTGGAGAAAGGGTTTGACAAGCCTTATCAGCACGGTGATTATATGGCGGTGGCGTTGCCGCTTTATCATATTTTCTCGTTCATGGTGACTTTGCTTGGCATGAATATGGGCATGGCGATGCTACTAATTCCTAATGCGCGCGATTTGGATGATTTGACTAAGCAATTCGCCAAATACAAGCCCGTATTCTTCCCTGCGGTAAATACGCTGTTTAATGCACTTGCCAACCATAAAGGCTTTCAAAAAATTGACCACTCTCGCCTCAAGATCTCATTGGGTGGCGGCATGTCGGTACTGCCTAGCACAGCTGAGGCGTGGGAGCGCATGACGGGCAATTACATCATTGAAGGCTATGGGCTGTCTGAGACGTCGCCTGTGCTGACCTTTAATCCGCTTGGGCAATACACGGGCAAAATCGGCATTCCCTTCCCTGCGACAGACATCATTCTGCTGGACGATGACGGTAATGAGGTGTCGATGGGCGAGGCAGGCGAGATTTGTGCCAAAGGCCCGCAGGTCATGAAAGGCTACTGGAAGCGCGATGACGAGACTGAGAAAGTCATGACAAAAGATGGCTATTTCCGCACAGGCGACATCGGTGTCATGGATGAGCGCGGGTATTTTAAAATCGTCGATCGCAAAAAAGACATGATCTTGGTATCGGGCTTTAACGTCTATCCTAACGAAGTCGAGGAGGCGATCGCTGCTCACCCTAAGGTGCTAGAGTGTGGCGCAATCGGCGTGCCTGATGAGCACAGCGGCGAGGTGGTGAAAGTCTTTGTGGTAAAAAAAGATGACACGCTTAGCGAAAAAGACATCAAAGCGTGGGCGAAGCAGCACATGACAGGCTATAAACGCCCAAAACAAGTGCAATTCGTCACCGAATTACCAAAATCTAACGTGGGTAAAATCCTCCGCAAAGAGCTAAGATTGCTCGATCAATCGTAAGAAAAGTAGATTTTCATCTTAAAAGCACGACCGAGAGGGTCGTGCTTTTATTTTTTGAATTGATTTTGCATAAAATATCAAAAAATTGATTGGAAAAATTGTAAAAATGTTGTATGTTATAAAACATCTGTTAACGGATAAATCAGTGCGCTGATGGGTAAATACATAAATAGTTAAAAGGAAATTAATGCCATGACAGCAACGAATTTTAGCATTCCTTCCGATCGTCCTTGGATCCAGACTTATGCAGAAGAAGGGCTTGAGCTGCATTTGGATTTGCCAAGCCACATTCATTCGCTCGTTGATACGTTTGAGGAGAGCTTTGCCAAGCATGGCAATAAGATTGCCTATACGTGCATGGGTGCATCCATCACTTATAAAGAGCTTGATGGTTACAGTCGTCAGATGGCGGCCTATTTGCAGTCATTAGGGCTTACCAAGGGTAATAAGGTTGCGGTCATGATGCCAAACATTCTGCAATACCCGATTGCAATGATTGGCGTGATCCGAGCGGGTCTGACCTTGGTGAATATCAATCCGCTATACACCGCGCATGAGCTTGAGCATCAGCTTAAGGACAGCGAGGCGGATGCATTGATCATCGTGGAGAATTTTGCGCATACCTTTGAGAAAGTCAGAGATAAAGGCAGAGTTCAGCACGTCATCGTCGCGACGCTTGGCGACATGCTAGGATTTAAAGGCTTTATCGTCAATGCGGTGGTGCGCCACATCAAAAAAATGGTGCCCGCTTGGAATATCCCAAACCACACAACCTTCAAAGAAGCGTTAAGCAGCGTATCTGCCAGCCGTTATGAGCGCCCGACGCTCACATTGGACGACATTGCTGTATTGCAGTACACCGGCGGCACGACAGGCGTGGCCAAGGGGGCGATGCTCACTCATGCTAATCTGATCGCGAACGTTGAGCAGTGCATGACCTTCGTGAATAAGATTTTCCCAGATTCTGAGGATTTGACCGGCAAATACATCGCTGTTGCCTTGCCGCTTTATCATATTTTCTCATTTACGGCGTGTGGTCTTTTGGGCATGAAGATGGGCTTTAGTCAGCTGCTGATCACCAACCCTAGAGACCTTGCAGCTGTGACTAAGGACTTTGCTAAGTATAAGCCCGTATTCTTCCCTGCGGTGAATACGCTGTTTAATGCATTGGCGCATCATGAGGGTTTCCGCGCGCTTGATCACACCAACCTACGATTGTCACTGGGTGGTGGTATGTCGGTACTGCCTAGCACGGCGGCTGAGTGGGAGAAGCTGACGGGAAATTATATCGTCGAGGGTTATGGCTTATCCGAAACGTCGCCTGTGCTAACGTTGAATCCGCCGGGTGGCTATACGGGCAAGATCGGTCTGCCATTCCCAGATACTGACATTATTCTGCTTGATAATGATGACAATGAAGTGGCGCTGGGCGAACCTGGCGAGATTTGCGCCAAAGGCCCGCAAGTCATGAAAGGCTATTGGAACCGACCTGATGAGACCGAGAAAGTCACCACTAAACAAGGCTATTTCCGCACAGGTGACATCGGCGTCATGGACGAAAAAGGCTTCATCAAAATCGTCGATCGCAAAAAAGACATGATCCTAGTATCAGGCTTTAACGTCTATCCTAACGAAGTCGAAGAAGCGATCGCTGCCCACCCTAAAGTGCTAGAGTGTGGCGTCATCGGTGTTGAAGATGAGCACAGTGGCGAGGCGGTCAAGGTGTTCATCGTCAAAAAAGATGAAACCTTAACTGACAAAGAAGTCAAAGCATGGGCAAGAGAACATTTAACCGGCTACAAACGTCCCAAGCTCATCGAATTTATTGATGAGTTGCCTAAGTCGAATGTCGGTAAGATTCTGCGTAAAGACTTGCGCGCTCTTGAGAAAAAAAATAACGCCTAATACAGAGACTATCAACAAAAAGACTTGCCCAGCAGGTCTTTTTGTTTTGTGTTATTGATGATAAATTGTTAAAATGGCACTAATTTAATCATTTATTAATCTAGGAATTTATATGCGTAATGATGGTCGTCAATTGAACGAACTTCGTCCGGTGTCTTTTGTTCGTAATTATACCAAGCATGCCGAAGGTTCGGTTTTGGTAAGCTTTGGCGATACCAAGGTGCTGTGTACTGCAAGTGTTGAGGCAGGCGTGCCGCGCTGGTTAAAAGGTCAGGGTCAAGGCTGGCTTACGGCTGAATACGGCATGCTGCCACGCGCTACTGGTACGCGCACACAGCGTGAAGCCGCTCGTGGCAAGCAGTCAGGACGAACCCAAGAGATTCAGCGTCTTATCGGACGTTCTCTGCGCGCGATGCTGGATCTAAAGAAGCTTGGTGAGAACACCATCTACATCGATTGTGATGTGATTCAGGCTGATGGCGGGACGCGCACAGCCAGCATCACAGGCGCGGCAATCGCGCTTATCGACGCACTAGAAAGTTTGCAGCGCAATAAGAAACTAACCCAAGATCCACTGCTAGGGCTTGTGGCGGCAGTATCAGTTGGCATCAAGGATGGCAAGGCTTATCTTGACCTTGATTATTCGGAAGATTCTACCTGTGATACGGATTTGAATGTGGTCATGACGCAGGCAGGTGGATTCATTGAAATCCAAGGAACAGCAGAAGATAAGCCGTTCACTCGTGATGAAGCGGATGCGATGTTGGCACTTGCTGATGCGGGTATTCGCTCGCTTATCGACGCTCAACAAAAGGCACTGGGCTGGTGATGCAAGTTCTTGATGATGGCGTATCGATCACGCTGACAGGCACGGACAGCGATCCCTTATTCTTGTGGGCGATTGGCATGCTTGTCTTTGCGCTCATAGTGGCAGTGATTTGTTTTACCATGCCTGTGCCTTATGCCATCGGTTCGGTGGCGATTTGGGCGGTTTTGATGTATTTTTTTAATCAAAAAAAACATGCCGCCAAAACTCAAAAGCGTTACGCCAGAGGTGTCCTTATTATCAAGAATCGCCATCTAACCATCAACGGCATGGGAATGTCATTAAGTGATGGCGCTCAAATTGATGTCAATGGCGACAGCCTTGTGGTATTCGACAGGGGAATTGCTCATAGATTCTTAGGGTTTGAAGATGAGCGCGAGATTGCCATTGCCCAGGCGGTGTTGATGGGTCGGAAAGTGGCTAAGCGCAGTGCCAGCATCACCCTAAATGAAAACGGGTAAATAAATCAAAGACAGATGTGAAACATTTAGCAATGCATTGCATCATCGCCAAAGATTGTCGGCTAAATGTTATCACCGTAGAGTATGGTTAAGTCTTTAATCTGATGGCTTATTTATAGATAAACGCGGTGTCGCTATGTAACGGCACCGCGTTATTTTTTGCCATTTATGGGTTGATCCTAGAGATATGTAGGTAATACAAAGAAATCTTAGTATCCAAGAGTATCCCGCTGAGAAGCGGTAAATAATTGCACGCCGCTCGATGTTGCTCCATAGAGTATCAAAAAGGCTTTACCACCACCAAAATCACCACCGCAATCAGGATAAAAACAGGGATCTCGTTAAACCACCGCCAATAGACGTGGGTTTTTAGTTTGGGATTATCGGCAAGGCGAAGGCGAAAACGACCGCAAATCAGGTGATAGATGGTGAGCAGGATGACGAGCGTGATCTTGGCGTGTAGCCAGCCTTGAGTCTTATAGATTTGCCAATTCATGACGACCATAGATAGCCCGAGAATCCATGTCGCCATCATCGAAGGGTTCATGATGCCGCGATATAATTTACGCTCCATGATGGTGAAGCGTTCTTGACTGATTTTATCATCGCTCATGGCATGATAGACGAACAGTCTTGGTAGATAAAAAATCCCTGCAAACCAGCAAACCATCGCAATGATGTGAAAGGCTTTGATGTATTCAAACATGGCGCTATCTCACCCAATAAAAAAGTGGCATTATACCACTTTTTTTTATTTTTATCGTCTGATTGAAAATTAAAACTTCATCTGCATGCCAATCAGACCGCCAACATCCGTATCGCCATCGATGTGGTCTGCGGAGATGCTTGCGTTTAGATTGGCATTGCCAAACCTATACTTGGCGCCCAGATGAGCGTGAGTTTGGGTGTCTTTTTCGCCCTTGACGGGGGTGTTAAATCCGCGCGTATATTCTCGAATAGATGGCAGAGATGCAGTAACGATGCGCTCATCATCGTTAAACTCTCGGCTGACACTTACGCCGCCGTACAGATCGGCTTTGTCATTTAGCGAATATTGCAGATCAAGCCCCAGCTCTCCTTGTAGAGATTTTTGGGTTTGCTTGTTAAAGCGCATCGCGGTCGATAGATTTGGACTGCTCTCGGTGATGTCATCGATGCGCACTTTTTGGGTGTTCACACCGATATAGGGGCGATAAGTAACCGAATTGCCCAGCTGATAACCAAGTTGCAATCCTGCGTGGGTGCGTCTGCCGTTCGCCTCGCTCGTATGAGTTCGGGGTGCACCATCCCAGGCGATGTGACGACTGGTGTCAATGCTAAGGCGATCGATGCCAACGTTAGCTTTTAGCTGTACATTGCCAAAGTTCTGACGATGATATAGCCCTGCGCCGATGGCTTTTGTGGTTGCGCTCATGGTGCTGCCCAGATGATTATCTTGTTCTTGATGGCTGAGGTAAAAGCCTGTATTTCTGTGCTGACCAGCATGGTCAAAGCCGAGCGTTACAATGGGATCAACATCTTGGCTGCCTGACACATCTGCCCATAGCGAATGTGTATGAGAGTCCAAAGTATCCATTCGGCGATTGAGCTGTCGATCCTTGGCGCTACCTGTACGGATCAATTGGGTTGGCAATGCTGCAATCTGTGCCGGTGCATCAATGATGTTCTGATAGTACTGCGCCAAAATACGGTGCGTGCGTCCTGATGGGTGGATTAAGTCAGCGAACATGTAGTTTTCGCCTGTCGCTCCTGCCATGAGTGAGTTTTCATCGCAAGCCAATGATGACGATGTTGGGTTGATGTTTGGCTTATTGTGGCATGCCACGCCATTGGCATTTTCAAAGCCAAAAGCTTCTTTATTTGCAACCGCTTCTTGAAGTAGGGCAAAGGTATTGGCAGGTACGACGTTGGCGGTGGTGCCATTTAGGGCATTAAATACACCACTATTATACATCTGAGTTAGAAGTTGCACCTGTCCTTTTTGGGCGGATAATACAGGGTGGTTTTGCACAAGTGGTGTGAGTGACAAATCAGGAATGTTTGGCACCAGGATGACTTTTGCTCCTGCTTGATTTAATGTTTCTATGTCAGTTGCGGTCGCTCGAACGGCATTGGCAACTTGTGAAGGGTTGGCATGTTCGATGGCGTAGAACAAGTCATTCGCCCCAATCCATACCGCATACAGTGCATTGGGGTCGGTCTGACCGTTGGTATTTGTTAGGTAATGCTTGATTTGGTCGTTGGTGGTGGGAATGTTTACGCTGACCGCAACACTTGCATCTGCCCATGTGGCGGTGCGTGCCGACTGGGAACCGCCCACAGTATAATTAGTCCCAGTGGGGTTGTCGGGCGTGTTGGGGTTGGCGGTTTTGCCATAACTTTGGGCAAATAGGCTTGACCACACGGGGTCGGGGTTGGTAGTAAAAGACGGCTGCAAGGCGTTGCCAAGGGTGCTGTCTTGCTCGCTGACCAAGTCTTTTAGGCGACCTGTGTCGGACAAGCTATCCCCAAAAATAATCACCTGACTATAGTTGGCATGTGAGGTTGGTGCGTATAACGAAAATGCTAATGCAGCGGCAATGGCAGAGCGTTTGATTAAAGTATGTTTTGGCATGATTGATTCCTTGTGTTAATCCTTTAAAAACACCTGCAAAGTCCAATGTTATTCATCCAATACAGGCGCTTTGCTAATTATCAACAAATAGAATTATGCTGATAATGGGCAGCCTTGCGGTAGATCGTCTAGTTCACTTTTGCCTGTCATGGCGTCAATGACTTTCAATCGTGGTGCGGCTTTTTCAGGGTGTAGTCCAAGCTCTGCCATCAAGCGATCGTCATTGGCTTGAGATTGGTTGCCTGTAGTGAGTAGCTTATCCCCATAGAAGAACGAGTTGGCGCCTGCCATGAATGCCAATGCTTGCTCGCCATCTGTCAGGCTCTCACGACCTGCTGATAGACGTACATAACTGGTTGGGCAGCAAATGCGTGTCACTGCAATCGTGCGAATCCATTCAATCACGGATAATTTGCCTTCAGCCAGGACCTTGTCACCAAGGGGCGTGCCTTCAATGGGCACCAACAGGTTAACAGGGATGGACTGAGGTGGGATGGGCATTTGGGTGAGTTCATGCACCCAGTCGATGCGATCTTCGCGACTCTCGCCCATGCCAACGATCGAGCCGCTACATACGTTGATGCCTGCATTCCTGACGTGGTCCAGCGTCTCTAATCGATCGTCGTATGAGCGGGTGGAGGTGACTTGACTGTAGTAGTTACGTGAAGTGTCTAAGTTGTGATTATAGTAATCCAGTCCTGCATCTGCCAAGGTCTGGGCTTGATCGGGCTTTAGCATACCTAGCGTCATGCACGTCTCGAGCCCCAGGTTTTTAACTTCGCTGATTAATTCAACCAGGTACGGCATGTCTTTGGTGCTGGGGTGTTTCCATGCTGCGCCCATACAGAAGCGAGATGAGCCCGATGCCTTAGCGCGTTTGGCGGCATTGATGACTTTTTGGATTTCGAGACGTTTTTCGGCTTCTAGACCTGTCTTGTCGCGATGATGCCCCGACTGTGAGCAGTAACCACAGTCTTCGGGGCAGTTGCCGGTCTTGATAGATAGTAGGGTGCTGATTTGAACTTCGTTGGCATTGAAATGCTGGCGGTGGACGTTTTGAGCTTGCATCAACAAATCCATCAAAGGCAAATCAAACAAACGGGCGATTTCTTCCTTGCTCTTATAGGTTGGGCTGTGTATATTCATCACGATGTTCCTATCAAAAAACAGATAAGCAAGCTTATCAGTAAACAAATGTTCCTTATTTTAACAAATTCTACACCAATAGCAAGCCTTAGCCATCACTCATTATTTGCCCAGCTTGGACTTAATGGCACTAATGGCTTGCTCAGCATAAGGCTTGACCTGTGCGATGTATGGTTTGGCTTGGTCGATATAGCCTTTATATTCCTCAGGGATTTTGACTGCATGTTTGGCAACACCTGCAAACCACAGCACAAGTTTATAATCGCCTGTGATCTTAACCTCACCATCTTGAATGGCGGTCATGAAGGCGGCGATGTCACCTTTGGTCAGTAGCTTGACGCCCGTGGCAGAGTCTTGAAA
>OERH01000234.1_pt1 | contig 11046 bp, 10 predicted proteins | sample 1539931 | NCBI WGS metagenome assembly OERH01 (sample SAMEA3891233, study PRJEB23780) | metagenome | biome: terrestrial biome; feature: animal house; material: water of meat washing | place: Italy | collected 2015-05-12
TCTCGGGGCTGTGTTACAATCCTTTTTAGAAAATTTTTGCTCAATTTAAATGAAAATAAGGAAAATTCATGCAAAATTCAGACGCATTAGCCAAATCGCTGATTATTTTTGATTTGGATGGTACGCTCATCGATAGCGTGCCAGATCTGGCGGCAGCGATTGATAAGACTTTGGCGCACTTCGGTAGGCCGCCTGCAGGGGTTGATCATGTGCGCACTTGGATTGGTAATGGCTCTTTAAAACTCGTGGAGCGCGCGATCGACTGGGCAGGGCTAGATAATGATAAATTAAATGATGCGCATGAAGTATTCTTAAGAGAGTATACAGATTGTCATGATGGAACGGTCGCCTATGATGGGGTTAAGGAAGGGCTGGATAGATTAATCAATCGCGGGTTTGTGATTGCCATCTGTACGAACAAGCCAAGTCAATTCCTACCTAAAATACTACAAAAGATGGGCTGGGCAGATAAATTCAACTGCGTCATCGGTGGTGACAGCCTGCCAGTAAAAAAACCAGATCCTGCACCACTACTGCACATCTGCGAGCAATTGGGTGTTAGTCCATCACAGGCGATCATGGTTGGCGACTCAAAGAACGACATCCTAGCGGGCAAGAATGCCAGCATGACCACCCTCGCCCTAAGCTATGGCTACAACTATGGCGAACCAATCGCCAATCACAACCCTGATGCAGTGTTTGATGATTTTAGCGATTTGGTCGCATTTATCGTCAAAGATTGAGGTTCTTAGCGCTATCGTTGATGGACTTGCTATTAACGATAGCTTAGCGCTTCTGCCAGGTGCGCTGTTCCTACCTGCTCTGCACCTGACAGATCAGCGATGGTACGCGCCACCCTTAGCACTCGATGATAGCTACGTGCCGATAGGTTGAGGCGTGACTGAGCGGTGGCAAGAAGCTGCTTCTCTGTCACGCCTAGCGGGATATGTGTGTCGATCTCGCTTGGGCTTAGCTCATTGTTGGCTTTGCCTTGACGATTTAGGGCAAAATTACGCGCGCCGATCACACGCTCACGCACGACATCCGATGCTTCACCCTGTGGTGCATTCTGTAGATCTTCTAGCGGCATGGCAGGGACATGGATATGTAAGTCAATGCGATCAAGCAATGGTCCTGATATCTTATCTTGATAACGGCGTACTTGGTCAGGCTTACAGCGGCAACGATTGGATGGGTCGCCATGATATCCACATGGACAGGGGTTCATCGCAGCAATGAGCTGAAACTCTGCTGGATAGGTCACTTGTGCATTAGCACGGCTGATGACGATTTCCTTTGACTCGATCGGCTGACGCATGACCTCCAATGTCTTACGGTCGAACTCGGGTAATTCATCTAAGAAGAGGACGCCTTTATGGGCAAGGCTAATCTCACCAGGTTTTGGGCGTGAACCCCCTCCAGACAAGGCTACCGCACTCATGGTGTGATGACATTGTCTATACGGACGCACACCAAATTCATAAGATGCACCCGCCACCGAATAGATACTTGCCACCTCTAAGGCCTCATCGTCGGTCAATGGCGGCAAGATGCTCGGCAGACGGCTTGCCATCAACGTCTTGCCTGAACCCGGAGATCCCTTAAATAGCATCGAATGCCCGCCCGCCGCAGCGATCTCAAGCGCGCGCCTTGCGTGATATTGGCCTTTTACATCGGACAAATCAAGCTTATAGCTTGTCCGCGCTGTCGTGGATACTGATTCGCTAAGCTCAATTAAATCCGCTTGATTGTTGCTAACACCGCTTACCACATCTAAATGGCGACATACCGCAGTCAAGCTGTCCGCACCGATGACTTTAACCCCTGCCACACGCGCTGCTTCTGCTGCATTCTCTTTGGGTAAGATGAGCGTTCGCCCTGCTGCCTTGACGGCGCGAGCAACTGACAACGCGCCTGAGACGGGACGCAGATCGCCATTTAACGCCAGTTCGCCGACAAATTCAAACCCATCAAGCGCACTTTCGTCTACTTGACCGCTCGCTGCCAAGATACCCATCGCTATTGGTAAATCCAACCGCGAACCGTCTTTTGGCAGATCGGCAGGCGCAAGGTTAATGGTCAGACGGCGACTGGGAAAGTCATAATCACTGTTAATGAGCGCTGAGCGGACGCGATCTTTACTCTCTCGCACTGCCGCCTCGGGCAAGCCAACGATGGTCAAAGACGGCATGCCTTGTGATAAATGCACCTCCACCAACACCGATGGCGCGTGCAAGCCAACCACAGAGCGAGTAAAAATCTTAGCAAATGACATGGAAATCCTTTTTGGTTTTTAATCATTTTGGATAATGACATAGAGTGCGTGATGTCTTTATAACACAGATTAAAAGTGATGCGCCATTTTAAATTTAACCGCACTTATCTTTGACATCGTATATAAAAACAAGAACCAACAAATATCGGCTCTTGAACATCGATCAGACCAGCGCCTTTTGATAGAAGTGAGACAGCTCAGTCAGGTTCACGGCATATTGAACGCCCGTTAGCTTAGGGCTGACCACTTGCTGTAGCACCTTCATCACCACCGAGACCAAATCCGACTTAATCTCGTCAGTGCGCCCTTGCATGATGGCAAGATGCGCAATCACAAAATGCCCACCATCTTCTGCACCAAGCCCGATTAAACTGGCATCACTGCGATGAATACGCCCCTTAATGTCTCGACTTTCTTTGAATTGGCCTGTAGCGAATAAGGCATGATTCAGCTTAGACAGAAGCTCAGTCTCATCAATATTAACGCCTTGGCTAAGCTCTACAGTGATGTGCGGCATGATTTTTCCTTAAATATAAATTAATTTGGCTTAACACAGACCAGCACGCGAATGCTGTCAGGGACGAGTGATAAGTTGCCTAATGCCAAAATACCTTGGTCAAGCATCTTCTGCAGGGCTAAGATCTCATCATCGCGTACGTTTGGATTGATGGCTTGTAGACGTTTTAGGCGGCTGATTTCTTTATTAAGATAATCACTAAACTGCGTCATCGCCTGCGCGCTGATGTCAGACAGCTGAGCCTGCGCGATGTCTTTGGCTTTATGAGCTTGCGCTTCGATGAGTGCTGCACGCGCCTTGACCACTTGTCTGGCTCGAGCCTTATCAAGTCGCTCAATGAGCGGCATAATCTTATCACTGGTGGCGACCTTAGTCAGATCATCGCCGCGCTCGGTTAGGAACACTCTTAATACCTGCTGCGGCAGATAAGCAGCCAAATTCAGATGCTTAGGCGCAATCGCCTCCACGCGAAAATGACTCTCTACCAGAATCATGCCCTGAGGCATGGCGGATGACTTTAACATGGCAACTTGGGTATTGCCAAAAGTACCAGACGTCACCATCTCAAGAATGCTGGTGATGAGCGGGTGCTCATAAGTCATGTAATCCATGTCCTCACGAGCCAGCGCCTGAGCGCGATCGAAGGTCAATGTCATGCCATCTTCATCAAAAGGCAAGGATTCAATGCCTTCGATGTCAACCTCCTGTACATCAATCGGGTGCACCACCCAAGAATCGTCACGCTGAACATCATAATCAATGCTCACCGCCTCAAAGTAGCGATCAAGAAACATTGGCAAAATCTTACCGTCATCAAGCTCGCTCATGGCTTGAGCGATACGACCGGCGACATTCGGACGGCATGAGTTATATTCAAGCAGCCTATCTCGCCCCGCCTGCAGCTCTTCTTCTAGTTCGGCGCGCAGCAGCGACCCTTGGGCGATAAGATTCGCTAAGGCTTCACGATTCTCTTCACTGTTCTCACCTTCTAGTAGCGGTTTTAGGTCAGCGATGAAATGCTCTTGAACATTCTGCGCGGTTGGGCTGATTTGATTAAAGATATTCAGCGCGCCATCGTACCAATTATACAGACGCTCTTGGGCGGTTCCCACCACAAAAGGCACGTGCAGCTGAATCTTAGCAATCTGCCCAATGCGATCAAGACGACCGATGCGCTGCTCCAACGTATCGGGGTTGGCAGGCAAATCGAATAGCACCAAATCTTGAGCAAACTGGAAATTACGCCCCTCTGAGCCGATCTCAGAACACAGTAGAATCTGTGCGCCGTTAATATCGGCAAAATACGCCGCAGCCTGATCTCGCTCAAGCAGACTCATCTGCTCGGTAAAGATGGCCGTGCGAATCCCGGCATGCAACCTTAGTACCGCCTCAAGACTCTCAATGGTCGCACCACTTCTAGCGATGAGCAGTACTTTTTTGTGCTTTAAGGGCTCTTTTAATAGGTTGATGAGCCAATTCACCCTAGGGTCGGTCTCAAGCCAAGAACCATCAGGATAATTTTCCTCACCCCAGAGCTGTTCGCGTAGCTTGCCGTGCGTATAATGCGTACCCTGCCATGCGCTCGGCAGCGGCAGCGGATAAGGGATGCTGGTACGCCCATAGAATCCATCCACACTGTCACGTGTATTACGAAACAGCACACGACCCGTACCATGTCGATCCAACAGCTCATTAATAACGTGGGTGCGAAGTTTATCATTATCATTAATATCTACGATCTGATCCACGCCAAAGCCAAGCAATCCTGCTACGGCATTGATTTGCTTATCGGATAATGCCTTACCCTCGATGAGCAACGTCGCCACCATCGCCACATCACCAAAGGCCTCTTGAGCTGCGATAAAATCATCCAAATCATCAAAGCGATGTGGGTCAAGCAGTCTTAGACGTGCAAAATGACTCTCCACGCCAAGCTGTTCTGGCGTTGCCGTCAGCAATAGCACGCCTTGGGTATGCGCCGCAAAATCCGCCACCAGTTCGTATTTATCATTACCACCCTGCTCTTCATCCCACTGTAGATGATGCGCCTCGTCCACCACCAGCAGATCAAATCCTGCCGCGAATGCCTGCTCATACAGGTCATGATGATCAAGCAGTAAATCAATGCCCGCGATGATGTATTGCTCAGTTGTAAAGACATTTTGGTCAGGGTTGTGCTCTTTGATGGATGCCGTACGCACCAAATCAAAAATCGAAAAATCCAAATTAAATCGACGTCTTAATTCGATCATCCACTGATACTGCAGGCTGTCAGGCACCAAGATCAGCACGCGATTCGCCTTACCAGTGATGATCTGCTGATGGATAATCAGCCCTGCCTCGATGGTCTTGCCTAGCCCCACTTCATCCGCTAACAGAACACGCGGCGCAAGGCGCTTGCCTACCTCATGAGCGATGTACAGCTGATGGCAAATGATGTCCACCCTCGGTCCGATCAGCCCACGCAAGGGATGGCGTGACAGCATGGCTTGTAGCTTTAGAGCGTCTTGGCGCAGATCATAGCGTTCATTATTCTCGATACGTCCTGCCAATAGACGCTCCAATGGCTTGGCAAGCGTAATATTCGCCGCCAGACGTGTCTCCATGAGTGATTTACCACACGTCAGATGATAGCGCATCACGCCCGACACCTCTTCGCAGCGCGCCACGATATACTGATTACCATCTTGGTCGCTTACTGTATCACCGACGCAGAACACCACACGAGATAGCATGGCAGATGCTTTGGCATACAGACGCGTCTCCTCCGACTGCGGGAACAGCACCGAGACACAGCGATCATCCATGTCAATGACAACCCCAAGCCCAAGATTACTTTCAGAATCGGACAAATAACGCTGACCAATGGCAAATTGACTCATAAAACACTCTTAATTTATCCAAAGATGGATTTAATACTTTTAATAAAAACCTATTATTCTACTAAAAAAACTTAATTTTCGCACTTTCTTTTTGATGATGGCTATTTTAGCGCTTTTCAAGGCGACCTATCCTACCAAGCATTATTTGGCGACATCGACCAATATTAAGAAGATAATTTTTACATTCAGCTAAGCATTTGCACTTCATCGACGTGGTAATTGTGCTATATTAAGGCAAATATTCATCAGCATGGGAACACAATGAGAGCCGTATTCTTGGACGCCAACACCTTTTCAAGTCAAACCGACCTATCCCTGCCTGACAGCGTAAGCCACTATGAACGCTATGACAGCACGCCCAATGATGCCGATGCCATCGTCGCACGCTGCCTTGATGCTGACATCATCATCACCAATAAAGTCATCATCAGCCGCGATGTCATCGAACGCCTACCGAATCTCAAGCTCATCCACGTCACTGCCACAGGCATCAATAACATCGATGCCAACGCGTGCAAGGAGCGCGGCATCACACTCATGAATGTGGCGGGTTACTCAACCGTGAGCGTGCCTGAGCATACTTTCATGCTCATGCTCAATATCATGCGCGCCGCTGCCTTTTATCACACGCAGGCGACTGACGGCACATGGCAGGCAGATGGGCGGTTTTGTCTATTGAGTGAGCCGATTTTTGATTTACATGGCAAGACCTTGGGCATCATCGGCGCAGGCGACATCGGGCAAAACGTCACTCGCATCGCGCGTGCCTTTGGCATGAAGGTACTGCTGGCCGAACGCCAAGGCAGAGCACCGAGAGATGACAGTTATACTGAGTTTGATGAAGTTTTGGCCACCTCTGATGTGATCAGCCTGCATTGTCCGCTAACCGAAGAGACCGCCCATCTCATCAATGCAGACACCATCGCCAAAATGACAAAAAATCCCGTCATCATTAATGTCGCTCGCGGTGCGGTGGTGGACAGTCATGCTGTCGCCCATGCCATCGCCAATGGTAGCCTGTCAGGCTATGGTTCTGACGTCTTTGAGGCTGAACCATTCGCCGCTGACGATCCCTTATTAGCACTAAAAGACCATCCTCGGGTGTTTTTTACACCACACAACGCTTGGGGCAGCCTACACGCGCAAAGCAAACTTTGGCAAATTCTAAGCAATCAGATAGATAACTTCGTACAAAATTACACCAACTAGCTTGGATTGATGATTTCATAAATTCCCCTTGTAAAATGTGTTAAAATACAACGTTTAACACATTTTTTATTATTTTAACCATCGCATTCACATGACAACACCCATGATACAGCTGACCCAAGTCAGTAAAGTATTTCACACCCAAAAAGACGGCAAGAACATCGAATTCACCGCCGTACAGCCCACGGATCTCACCATCAACCAAGGGGAGATTTTTGGAATTATTGGTTCATCTGGCGCAGGTAAAAGCACGCTGATCCGCTGCGTAAACCTGCTAGAGCGCCCCACCACAGGTACGGTACTGCTGGATGGGCAGGATTTGACAGCTTTATCCGAGCGTGAACTTATCAAGGCGCGTCGTAATATTGGCATGATTTTTCAGCATTTTAATCTGCTGCATTCGCGCACGGTGTTCGATAACATCGCCCTGCCGCTTGAGCTGTCAGGCACACCCAAGACCGACATAGATAAGAAGGTAAATGAATTAACCACGCTTGTGGGACTGTCGGATAAGCACGATGTCTATCCCGCCAATCTGTCAGGCGGTCAAAAACAGCGCGTGGCGATCGCGCGCGCATTGGCATCAGACCCCAAGGTTCTACTATGCGACGAAGCGACCAGCGCGCTAGACCCTGCCACCACACAGGCCATCTTAGCACTGCTAAAACAAATCAACAGAACGCTTGGCATAACCATATTGCTGATCACACATGAGATGGACGTGGTCAAGCGCATCTGTGATAAGGTCGCTGTCATTGATGGCGGGGTGTTGGTCGAGCAAGGCCAAGTCAGTGAGATTTTTGCCAATCCTAAGACCGAGCTTGCCAAAGCATTCATCAATTCTACTTTCCATATCGGTCTGCCGGACGAATTCATGGCAACGCTCACCAATTCACCTACCCACGAAAAATCTTACCCTGTGGTCAAGTATGAGTTCAGTGGCAACTCGGTGGATTTGCCATTATTCTCACAAGCCAGCAAGTCATACGGTGTGGAATTTAGCATTCTTACGTCACAGATGGATTATGTGGGCGGTGTCAAGTTTGGCTTTACCATCTGCGAGGTGATGGGCAGTCCCACCGCCATCATGCAGGCGAATGAATTTTTAGCAGCGCACGGCGTGAATCTGGAGGTATTGGGCTATGTGGGATAAGATTTATACGGATTTTATGACCGAACTACATCCTAAGATGTGGGAGATGGTCGCCAGATCGACTTATGAGACCATCTATATGGGGCTGGCGGCGACGTTGATTGCTGTGGTCGTGGGCTTGCCGTTGGGATTTTTGGCGTTTTTGACGGGCAAGGGTCGCATTCTACAGAACACGACTTTATTTCGCATTCTGGATGTCATCATTAACATCGGTCGCTCTGTGCCATTTATCATACTTCTGATCATCCTGCTGCCTGTGACGCGCCTACTCGTGGGTACGACACTTGGTACGACTGCGGCGATCGTTCCATTGAGCGTGGCGGCGATACCGTTCTTTGCACGATTAACCGCCAATGCGCTCACTGAGATCCCCACGGGACTTACCGAAGCTGCCAAATCCATGGGGGCGACACATTGGCAAGTCGTCAGCAAATACTACCTGCCTGAGAGTCTGCCGATGATCATCAATGCCATCACGCTCACGCTCGTCTCGCTCATCGGCTACTCAGCGATGGCAGGCGTGGTCGGCGGCGGCGGACTTGGTAATCTTGCCATCAGCTACGGCGAGCATCGTGGCATGATTTATGTCAAATGGATCGCCACCATCATCATCGTGGCGATCGTGATGATTTGCCAAAAAGCGGGCGATGTATTGGCCGAGAAAGTCGATCATCGATAAATGCTGACTATTTTCCAAAATGGAATAATAAATTTCTAAATTAAGCTATAGGTGCATATTGAATTATTAAGCGAATTTATGGTTTAATATGCACATAGTTGTATATGCAACCTTATTCCATTCAACCTCGGTTTAACCGATCCATCGTGAATTAAAGAGTATCATCATGAAATTAAATAAATTTTTCGGCCTATGTGTTCTAGCCTCTAGTATCGCACTTGCAGGCTGTGGCGGCGACAAAAAAGCAGAACAAGCAGCAGCGCCTGCTGACACTGACCAAGTCGCACAAACCATCAAAGTTGGCGTTATGAGCGGCCCTGAGCACGCAGTGGCAGAAGTTGCCGCCAAAGTCGCCAAAGAAAAATATGGTCTGACCGTTGAATACGTTGAATTCAACGACTACGCCCTACCGAACACCGCGGTATCAAATGGCGACTTAGACGCGAACGCCATGCAGCACAAGCCTTACCTTGACAAAGACAGCTCTGAGAAGAAGCTAGACAATCTGGTCATCGTGGGCAATACTTTCGTGTACCCATTGGCAGGCTACTCTAAGAAAATCAAATCTTTGGACGAGCTAAAAGACGGCGCTACCATCGCTGTGCCAAATGACCCATCAAACCTAGCGCGTGCGTTGATTTTGCTTGAAAAACAAGGCCTAATCAAGCTAAAAGACATCAACAACCTATTCTCAACGTCTCTTGACATCGTTGAAAACCCAAAAAACCTTGTCATCAAAGAAGTTGATACCTCTGTGGCAGCGCGTGCGCTGGACGATGTGGATCTTGCAGTTGTGAACAACAACTACGCAGGTCAAGTAGGTCTGACTGCTGAAGATGGCGTATTCGTTGAAGCCAAAGACTCTCCGTATGTGAACATCATTGTAGCACGTAGCGATAACAAGGATTCAGAAGCTGTCCAAAACTTCGTAAAAGCCTACCAAACTGACGAAGTAGAAGCTGAAGCTAAGAAGCAATTTAAAGACGGCGTGGTTAAAGGCTGGTAATTCTCCAAGCTTTAACCATATCAATAAAAATCCCTTTGATCATCAAAGGGATTTTTTATTTGAATAGTTAAATATTCACAACTAATAGCATTGCAATTTTTAAGTGCGTTATTTTTCAGCGTTGCGTTCATCAATCTCCGACATCGGTACAGCAGGCGTGAACTGTCCGCCACTCACATCTGTGCTACGCTCGGCATGTTCTTGTTTGAGTGATTTGGCAACTTCTGGCGGCATGTAATTCTCATCATGCTTGGCAAGCACTTCGGATGCGACGAACACGCCATCTTTTAGCTCACCGGTCGCCACGATGCCTGAATTCTCAGCGAACAGATCAGGTAGTACGCCACGATACGTCACAGGTACGACTTCTTTGTAATCCGTGATTTCAAATTGAACGTTAAGCTGGTCACTAGGATCGCGCTTAACGCTACCTGCAACGACCATACCGCCCGCGCGGATGCGCTTTTCTTCAGGGGCTTTACCTGCTGCAATAGCTGTCGGGTCAAAATAATAATCCGTCTGCTGGCGAATGGCGTACAGAATCAGACCAACGGCAATCACCGCGCCAACAAGTATGGCGATGACCCACATGAGCTTTTTTTGTCGAACGTTATTCATGATTTCTTTGTCTTTATAAGTGTATTTAAAAGGTGGTTAGCGTGATGCGCCAGTGCCTAATTCTTTGCGCTGTTTATTGGTTAGGCGGTCGGTTTTTTTGGCGGTATTGGCTTGGCGCTGTAGCCGAACGATGGTTGACTTACGTTCAGAGATCGCATGCCAAATCAACACAGCGATCGCCACGAAGGTAATGCCGTAGCACGCCCATACGAACGCACCATGACCACCCATCTGCACAAAGTCGCTGACATTAGAAAAATATGGTTTCATCGCTTGCTCCCCTGTTGTTTAGTTTGGGTTGGCTGGCTTGTTAATGAGTTTTTGCACCCATGATTTATTATAATCACGAGCTAAGATAAGTGAATTGGTGCGATAGATGGCAAGTGCCGCCACCAAGAAATACATGCCAAGCAGCATGATAAGCAATGGCACCCACATGCTTGCTGACATCTTTGGCGCATTCGTCACGGTAAAAGTCGCACCTTGATGTAGCGTGTTCCACCATTCTACCGAATACTTGATGATGGGCAGATTTACCGCACCCACGATCGATAGAATCGCTGCTGCCTTGCCGCGGTTCTGACTGTGTTCAAAGGCAGAAAACAGCGCCATCACCCCAACATACAAAAACGCCAAAATCAGCATCGAGGTTAAGCGCGCATCCCAAACCCAGTACGTCCCCCAAGTTGGCTTCGCCCAAATGGAAC
>OERH01000241.1_pt1 | contig 10826 bp, 8 predicted proteins | sample 1539931 | NCBI WGS metagenome assembly OERH01 (sample SAMEA3891233, study PRJEB23780) | metagenome | biome: terrestrial biome; feature: animal house; material: water of meat washing | place: Italy | collected 2015-05-12
GCACTAGATGAAGCATGCGCGTGGATTTACCTTAATTGAGATGATGGTGGCGCTATTCATTGGTGTGGTGATTGCATTGATGGCAGGGCAATTATACATATTAAGCATGCGCACAGCGATAAGCCAAGAGCGCGCTGCCGAAGAGATTAATCATCAGTCCTTTGTGCTGCCCAACATGATTAGTAATGTGCGCTTAGCTGGGTTGGGTATTGATGGCTCGGTGCTAGATCGTCCAAATCCTATGGGCGTGCTGATCGATGCAGATCAGCTTTCAAGACAAGAAACCCCTAACAACATTGACCGCTATCTGACAGGCGCATCTAGGGCAGGCCGAGTCAATCGAATCAATATCCCATCTGAACAGCTTACCATCATCTATCGTGCACCGCAGGACATGTGGGACTGCGAGGGAGATATCGCTCTAGGTCCCAGACGTGTGCGTCTAAAGGGTGGCGAGATGGCGCAGGTGGGTGGACAAGTGGTAATAGAGCGGTATTTTGTGCAGATGGATGATGGTGTGATGAATCTACGCTGTGATGCCGCTCGGTTTGTACCTGAGAGTATTAAGCGCGACAGTACAAGAGATCGTAAATTCTCCCAAAGTTCAACAAGCTACATTAATGCCATCATCGACGCTGATGCCAAAGATACCAAAAAGGCTAACGTCGTATACGGACTGGGCGGGCAAGGTGCAATCATGGCGAGTCATGTGGAGGGATTGTGGGTGCAATTGGGCGTCCAAATGCCCGACGGCATTCGCCTGATGACCATAGCAGATTATCAAAAATCAAAAATACAAGAACCGATTGTAACGATCAATCTGGCACTGCTGAGCCGTTCGGTAACGCCATTGTCTGATGGCGAGGCATCAGCACAATCGTTTGATGTGTTTGGTAAGATGGTTCATGTAAACGAGGGCGGCGCCAATTACGACAGACAGCTCCATCAGATAAGTATCGCCCTAAGAAATGCCAAGTATGCAGGAGATGCACCATGAGATATGGGTATCGCAGGCGAGAGGGTGGGTTTGTGCTGTTAATTGTACTGGTGGCGGTGCTGTTGGTTGTCGGTCTCTCTGCGCTAGCCATTCGCCAAAGCCTTAATGACACTCGATTGTCTTTTACAACAGGTAAGGCGAATGAGCTGTTTGTGTCGGCAGATGCGCCGTTGGCGATGCTAAAAGATGGACAGATATTAACCGTCGATCAAGGCATGCTTGATAAGCTCATCTCTTACCATCAGAATCTACCAAGCGATGACAACCTTGTGATTGCGCATTTATGCTACGATCCAGCGTTGGGTCGGGGTAATTTTGTGCCATCTAGAATGGTGATAATGCCTGCTTCCATGACATGCCAAGATAATCAAGTATTGCTTTGGCTGTCTTTGCGTGCAGATACGGGCGATGCGGATGATTTTAGTCATGTGCCATCAGGCATGCCATTGGACGAGTTGCAGGCGGTGGATGATGTGGATTGGACCAATTATCATCTTACGGTGTATGTGCTTGCAGCTGAGAGGCAAATAGATGGCAGCTGTACTGCCGAGCCAATGCAAGCCAAGCGATGCCTTATGGATGAAGGCATCATGCATCAGATGCTGGTGCAGGAGTTTTATTATGGTTATGAATAATCGGCTTGTTAAGTTTGGCTTTGTGATCCTGATATTCATCTCTGGCATTACTACGAGCTGGGCGCAGCTATTTACCCAAAGTGTATTGGCGAATGAATCCTGTCTGAGCGCGCCGACATTAACCAGCATGATGGCGCATGACAATCACGCCTATGTCACCGCGTTGTATCCTACCGAATATGGGCTGGAGGGTAATCTTCTAAAATATCGCACCCAATCGGGCATCATTATGGATAGAAATAACCTGCCTATTTATCGTAATGGATCTGTGGCTTTGGGTGCTGATCTGTGGGCGACAGGTTTGAACTTTAACCAATTTGGCACCAAAGGCATGCTATCGCGACATAAATCGGATGACTATCTATGGGTGTCTGCTGATAAAAGTAGTGACAAGCTTATCAAGGTGTCCGCGGGCAATCTCAATCTGCTATCAGGTTATGTAGATAATGAATTGCAACACATCAGGCGCGCTATCGGTATTGATTCGTCCACCGTACCGATTGGTGCGGTTATCTACCCGCCGAGCATTCATACGCCCACAGGTGTGATGATCTATGGTGATTCATTGGGCGTGCTGCGCATGGTGGATGCATCGACAGGTAGGCAAATCATGGCTTACCTACCCCACCGAATTCTTGGTGCGCAACTTGGCGTGGATGCGCAGTGGTCGCTGCATGAGGTGCGAACCAATAATACAACGAGACTAATTGCAGTTGGGGGCTTTGGTCAGAGTGCCACGGGATTGATGGCATTAGATGTAACTGATGTCACCAAAGGCGGTTCGCCCAAGGTGCTCTATGACATCGCACCAAATGCTAACTTCGATCGTCTAAGCTATATTCATGCGCCCATTTCTTTGGGATATATTAAACAGACGGATCAGAGCCGTGCGGTATTTGTCTTTGGTGGCGGCGTGGATGGCTGCTATGAGAACAATGTAGCGAGTTGCCAAAAGTCTGCCGCGAATGGTGCCATCATTTATGTTATCGATGCAGTAACTGGTCAAAAAATAACCGAATGGCAAAATGACAGCTTGAATCTTCAAGACATGCGCCACAGCTTCGGCGGTGAGCTGACCTTGGTGGATCGACAGCGCGATGGTATGTTTGACCATGTCTATGCCGCAGATTTGGGCGGGCAAATTTTTCGTATTAATGTCGGTGCTGACTTTATGAATGCGCAAGCAGTGCGTATCTTTCATGCCAATGATGACAGCTTGCCGATCTTTGACAAAAATCGCGCTCATTTTTATCAAAAACCCATCGTCAGCATTTACCCCTCTGGCGATTACGCTGCACAAATGGACGCTAAGCGATTTGCGCTGATAACCATCGCCTCAAATGATCAAAGTATCGTAGATGGCAAGCCAAATCATGTTTATGGCATCTTTGATAAAGGATTGATCAATCGTGAGCGTTATTCTCCCATCTCAAAAAATCAGCTTGAACTCATCAGTCCTGCAAGTACACCATCGCTCAGATCCATAGCGCATTCTGGAGGCTGGTATTACAAGCTTCAGATTAACGGCAATGATGCGGTGACTGTTATGGGTAGTGGGGTTGCTGTACCAACATCCAAGCATCTATCTAGGCGTGGCATACATGGCATGTATCAGCTAAGTGTGATCCAGTCTAAGGCTTGCCCGTCTGACACGATAAGTCAGCTACAGACTTATTGTTTGCCATTTGGCGTGTGTTCGAGAGATAAGTCGTTACTCTCCAGTCAGGATGATGCACCAATCAATAATCAAAGTGCATTGATATCACCTATCATTCAAGGCGGTTGGACGGCAGGCGCGATGGTAAATGCCCATAGCGGCGCGACGTCTTGGCAGTTGTTGCGTCCAAGTGTGGATGATCGATTAGATATTGATGGCGTTGATATGAATGATCCTGATGAGCCTAATGCTGAGAATAATACGCTCGCCATGCAAATGCTTCGCACCATTCGTCCGACACGTTGGTATGACGTAAGAAATATTGGCGATAATTATTAATTTTGGAATAAATCCGCTGCTGATCGAATTTGTACGATGGCTTATTGTAAGCATTAAGCTTATATTGGACTGACAATAATTGGCAGTTGGTGTACGGTGGACTTTGTACAATTTATGTAAGCAATTTCGCTTTTGTGACCCAAATGCGTACAACAATGATTATAAACCATCCAAAGCTATACAAACCCATCAAAACATCGCTAGACAAACCCATCAAAATCGTTTTAAATAGACTCACAACAAACAACACGGACTAGATGTGAGATTAATTAAATGAGTTAAGCTCACACGGTTTGTATTTTAGGAGAAATCTATGAAAACCCTTAAACTATCAATGATCGGTGCAGCCGTACTACTATCAACTAGCGCGATGGCAAATATTGTGACCGATACTGGTGCAACTTTGGTGGATGGCACTAAGACATTCTTTAAAACTGCAACCAAACCTGCAGCAGTGAGCCTGGAAGTAGGTTCGTTAGGTTATGGTGCTAACATCGCATGGGCTGCCAACGATCGCGTTGAATTGCAAGCAGGTTGGGCTGGTGGTGACATCGCAGAAGCCATCAACGATAACTTCGATGCTGATGGTGTGAACTATCAAGTAGAGACTGATTTTTCTAATCCATACCTGGGCGTTCAGCTTCGTCCAGCGGCAAACTGGTTTACTGTAGGCGCAGGTGTGATCGTTCCTGATAATGACATCAAGGTACGCGCTAACCGTGGCGGTAGTAACGCTGATGGATATACCATTAAAGGTGAAACCTATACTTTTGAAGAAGTGGGTACTCTAGAGGGTACTTTAGAGCATCGCAATAAATTAGCACCTTACTTGACTGTTGGTTTCCGTCCTAACATCGGCAATAACTGGGGTGTGTTCGGTGAAGTGGGTGCCACTTATCTGGGTGATGCAACTGCTAATATCAAGTCTAGTGCGACAGGAGCGAGAGCTGAGGAGGCTGTTGCTGCCGCAAAAGACAGTATTGAAAGCAAAGACTATGCAAACTGGTTCCCAATCGTAAAAGTTGGTGCAACTTACCGCTTCTAATCAGATCTTTGATAAAAACAGCCCGTTTATTCGGGCTGTTTTTATTTTGATATTCTAGAAGTAATAAGTTCACTTTCGCATAGTTAAATAAATAAGCCCAAGATAATCTCTCGGGCTTATTTATTGTTATTCTAAATTAGTAAGACAATTCAGCGCGGCGGTTCTGTGACCAATTGGCTTCACCAGTGCCGGCAGCGACTGGACGCTCTTCGCCAAAGCTCACAATCTCAACGTTTGAAGGATTGACACCTTGAGCAGCTAGGTAGGCACGCACGGCAGCAGCACGACGCTCGCCCAGTGAGATGTTATATTCACGTGAGCCGCGCTCGTCAGTATGACCTGCGATCAGTACACGAGCGCCACTATTGGCTTTCAAAAAGTCGGCTTGGGCATCCAATGTCTGCGCAGCAGAAGCGCGGATAGCATCTGAATCAAAGTCAAAATACACCACGCCTTGTAAGTTGGCAGCGGCAGCCTTAATTTCGTCGCTGTTATTAACCAATTTGCCGCCATGATAAGCAGGACCTGTATAGCCTGAGATGCCGATCGGGGCAACGAGGACTTCTTGGGTTTTTGGCTTGCTGGCACAGCCTGCAGTTAGTGCAACGATGGCTGCGCCCAGTAGGGCTGCCTTAATGCGTGATGACATGGTAACTCCAATGTGAATGAATGTTTAAAATGGTATGCTTATGATGACAAAGTTAAGAAAATTTTACAAGTGATTTTTTGTGGTGGTTGGTGATTGGCATGGATTTGTATTGCTGTTAGGTGCTGATTTTAAGGATAAAATTGATCGTGGTGATTAATAAAATAAAAACAATGAAGGCTTTTTTTGGTGTTGGATTTTTGGTAGTATGGTGGGATTTTGATGATGGAGTTTATGATGACTGACAATGCTTTAACCAAAGTTTATCTTAAAGATTATACCCCACCTGCTTATCAGGTGAAGACCATTGACCTTGACATTAAGCTGTATGATGATCATGCCACCGTGGATGCTCGCTTATCCGTAAAGCGCGAACATGATGGTAAGCTTGTACTATTGGGTCGCGGACTTAAACTGCTACAGGTATCAGTAAATGGCACGCCATTGTCTGATGATCAATATACCTTGGACGATGAGCAGCTGATTATCCATGAGTTGCCTGATGAGGCGATGATTGAGACTTCGGTAAAAATCTGGCCACAGACCAATACCGCGCTAGAAGGCTTGTATCAAGCGGGTACGGCCGATGAGGTGATGTTCGTCACACAGTGTGAGCCTGAAGGTTTTCGTAAAATTACTTTCTATCCTGACCGTCCTGATGTACTGGCTGAATTTACCACACGCGTGGAGGCCGACAAAAAATACAAGACCTTACTTGCCAACGGCAACTTAATTGAAAGTGGTGAGCTGGGCGATCGCTATTATAGCATCTGGCACGATCCTACGCTAAAGCCAAGCTATCTGTTCGCCTGTGTGATTGCGGATCTTGAGGTCATGCAGGATCATTATACGACCAGCGAAGGTCGTGAAGTACTACTAGAAATTTACGCCACCAAGCATGATTTGGATAAGTGCCACATTGCCATGCAGGCACTTAAGGATTCGATGAAGTGGGATGAGGATAATTACGGCTGTGCGTATGATCTAGATCGCTATATGATCGTGGCGACAGGTCAGTTTAACATGGGTGCGATGGAGAATAAGGGCTTAAATATCTTTAATACATCATGCGTGCTTGCCAGTCCCGAGACGACCACGGATGAGCGAATTTTCCAGGTGAAGTCTGTCATTGCGCATGAATATTTTCATAACTGGACGGGTAATCGCGTGACGTGTCGTGATTGGTTTCAGCTTTGTCTCAAAGAGGGCTTGACTGTATTTCGAGATCAGAGTTTCTCGGGCGATTTTCGCTCAAAGGCTGTGCAGCGCATCGAAGATGTTGCTGTATTGCGCGCGCATCAGTTCGTTGAAGATGCAGGTCCATTATCGCACCCTGTGCGCCCCGAGAGCTTTGTGGAGATTAATAACTTCTACACCTTGACCATCTACGAAAAAGGCGCAGAGATCGTGCGCATGATCGCGAATCTGCTGGGCAAGGATAAATATCGCCAAGGCACCGATGAGTACTTTCGTCGCCATGATGGACAGGCAGTGACGATTGAGGATTTCTTATCGGCGCTATCAATCGGCGATGAGAGGGTGCTCGACTTTTTGGCTTGGTATCGTCAGCCTGGCACGCCTGAGGTGTCGGGTGGCTTTACAGTGAATGGCAGTCGTGTGACCGTCAATCTATCCCAAAAAACCCGCCACGTGGCTGGCTATGATGCGCCTGTGGCATTGCCAATCCCTGTGGATACGGCGATTTTTGATGGTGAAACTGGCAAACTATTGGCACAAAAAATGCTGCTATTGACCAAAGACAGCGACAGCTTTGTCTTTGAAGATGTGAATTTGTCATCAGATGCGCGTCCGATTGTCTCGGTGCTGCGCAATTTTTCTGCACCTGTGAAGCTTGACTTTGAATACAGTGATGAAGATCTGGTGAAGCTGGTGACTTTTGAGACCGAAGGGTTTAACCGTTGGCAGGCACTGCAGACATTGGTGAATCGCTTACTGCTTGGTAAATCTGACAATGTGTCACTACTAACCCAAACTCTACCTAAGGTCATTCCTGAGCTCATGAAAACGGATGCCATGCTGGCGGCGCGCCTGTTTGACATACCAAGTGAACAAGAGCTTGCGGCAGCTTATGAGGTGAATTATCAGCCGACACTCATCAAGCAAAAACGCGACACTCTTAAGCAGTTAATCGCGACAAGCCTAGAAGACGTCGTTGGTGAGTGGTATCAGGCGCTGCCAATCGAGGCTTATGAAGATGAGCCTGAGGCGCGAGGACGTCGTCAGCTAAGAAATGTCCTGCTAAACATCGCCTTGGCGGCGGGTGTGGCAGAGGCTGAAGACTGGGCGTACGCGCAGTATGACAATGCCAGCTGCATGAGTGAGCGATTAGGCGCGCTGTCCGCGATGGTTGAATTTGATTTGGTGCGCGGCGATGATTATGTGGCTGATTTTTATGATCGATTTAGCGACGAAGATTTGGTCATTGATTCATGGTTTAGTGTGCAGGCTCGCGCTGACAGTCGTGATGTGCGATTCATTGAGCAGCTCATGACCAGAGAGGATTATGATTGGAATACACCAAACCGAGTCCGCAGTACACTTCTGGGCTTGGCGGCCAAACCAACCCAGCTATGGACAAAAGAAGGTATTGAGCTATTCTTGACCGCGATCGCATCACTGGATGCATTGAACCCAACACTGTCAGCGCGTATGGTGTCGTCACTGTCGCGTTGGTATACGCTTGGCGAGCCTGATAAGGCTATGGCAAAAGAAGCGCTCACAAATCTTCAAAAATTCGTAAAATCTAAGAACGTTCTTGAGTCGTTAAGCAACATCATCAACGCATGATGAACCAGCGAGACTCATTTAAAATATACGGCAGGTCATTCTTGCCGTATATTTTTTGCTTATTGGCGAAGTTTCTTTTACAATGGCATGGTTTACAGTAGAACGAATAACATAATGAAGCCGCCCATTTATTACCCCATCGCCATCCGTCTTGTCATGCCGATTTATCGCCAGATGGTCAAGAAAAAATCACGTCATTTGCCGACTTTGGATAGAGAGTTGAATGAGCGTTTTGGCGAACATTATCAACCTGTACCAAATAGTTCATCGCAAAGTATTGTTGATAAGGATGTGGATAAGTCTGGTTCGGATGCCATCAATCAAGACTTATCAAGAGGTGTCATCTGGTGCCATGCGGTGAGTCTTGGCGAGCTAAATACCGCTTATCCATTATTAAAAAACCTAATAAATCAAGGGTTTGAACTATGGATTACAAGCACCACGCAGACGGGATTTAACCGTGTATCGCAGTTGTTCTCAGACGAGATGGGCGTGTCGGTCAATCATAGCTTCGTCCCTGTGGATAACTTAGCTGTTGTACAGAGATTCATCAGTCATGTCCGTCCTGTGATGGTGATATTTATAGAGACTGAGCTGTGGGCGACGATGCTACACGAGCTGAACCAGCAAGGCATCCCAAGTGTCATGGTGAATGCGCGACTGACCCAAAAATCCTATGAAGGATATGCCAGATTCAGTAAGTTAAGCCGTAGCATGATGATGAACCTTAGTGCCATCATCGCCCAAGATGAGGAATCTGCCAAGAGATTCCGACAGCTTGGCGCATCGGATGATAAAGTTGTCGTGACTGATTCTTTAAAATGGTCAAGCTTTGGTCAGTTTGATGATAAGCATGACAAGCTGGCTGCCGAGGCGAACACTTGGCAGCTAACTGATCATGAGGGCAGGCGCAGACCTATCTGGATCGCAGCCAGCACCCACGAGGGTGAGGAGCGTTTGGCTCTGCAGGTGCATCAGAAGCTGATGGCTATAGATGCATTGGCTTTGTTGATCTTGGTGCCCAGACATCCTGAGAGGTTCGATGAAGTTGCGCGCCTGTGCGATGAGATGGGATTTAACACAAAAAGACGCTCAAATAATGACATCATTCATTATGACACCCAAGTATATCTTGCAGATAGTATGGGCGAGCTGCTGGGGTGGTATCAGGTGGCTGATGTTGCGCTTGTGGCGGGGGCTTTTGTGGATAAAGGCGGTCACAACCCAATCGAACCCGCCAGTCTTGGCAAGCCCTTGGTTATGGGCCGATTTACCAAGAACTGTGAAATTTTGGTGCAAGAATTATCAAGCGTTGGCGCACTTTTGCAGACGGACGATTCTGTAGATGATATTGCAAAAGCCATAAGTGAATGGTTATTCGATAAAGGCTTAGCGGTCAAGGCTGGTGAAGCCGGCAGGGATCTTGTGATGGATAAGCAGCACGCCGCCGATAAGCAAACTCAGGTTCTGCTTGACATATTGGCAGGTGTGAGATGAATGTATTATTACTAAGCGCTCATGACATCGATGGTCAGACAGCCATAATACAAGATGCTGACCAAGTTGCGCACATCAAGCACGTGCTAAATGCAGATGTTGGCGACACCTTAAAGGTTGGCGAGCTGGGCGGAAAGCTTGGCGCGGGCGTGATTGATTCCATTGATGATAAGGTGGTGCTAAAAAATGTGCATCTTTATACACCGCCACCGGCAAAGCTTGGCGTGACACTCGTGCTTGCTTTGCCACGTCCTAAGGTGCTAAGACGTCTGATCATGGACATGACCGCCATAGGCGTGAATCATATTGTACTGGTGAACAGCTATCGCACCGATAAGAGCTATTGGGGGTCGCCATTATTGGCGCGGCTGGATGAATTTGTGCAAGAGGGGTTGCAGCAGGGTGTGGACACCATCGCGCCGAAGATTACTCTGGCGAAGCGTTTTAAGCCCTTTGTGCAGGATGAATTGCTCAGCTTGATACGAGATCGTGCGGTGGTGTGCCATCCTTATGCAGATGAGAATTTTTATGCATACAGTCAGGCGTATAGTCTGCCTGATTTGATCGTCATTGGCGCTGAGGGCGGCTTCATCCCTTATGAGATTGAGTTGTTGGCGTCAGTTGGCGTGACAGCGGTAGGGCTAGGACAGCGCATACTTCGCACCGAGAGCGCGGTCAATGCCGTGCTTGGTCGGTATCTGTCTTAGTAGATTTGGTGGCGATGATGTGTAGATATCGCCCCATCAGGCGAAATGGCAGCTGCGTTGAGTATTTCAGCTCCATCGCGATGACGTCATCAGGATTGTTCAGGCCGCCGCGCTTTAAGGGTGCATAATCGGAAAACACGCGAATACCAGAGCGTGCCTGTACATGATAATGGCGAGAGGACAGCCATGATTCAACGTCATCGTTACTGACAGGATTGTTCGGGGTTAGGGACTTATTGTCAGCAGGTTTTGGCTTATCCAGCTGATAAAAATTACCCATCACCAAATTACGATAAATCAAACTGGCAGGATTATAAAAACACAGAGACAGCGCGCCACCATCCGCCAAAAATTCATCAAAAAAATCCATGATCTGCTCAGGCTCCCCAAGCCACTCCAATACCGCATGGCATAAGATTAAGTCAAATTTCTCACCTTGAATGGCAGATGGCAGTTCTTGATAAGGACAGACGATAAAGCGAATGTCGTTAAGAC
>OERH01000242.1_pt1 | contig 10789 bp, 9 predicted proteins | sample 1539931 | NCBI WGS metagenome assembly OERH01 (sample SAMEA3891233, study PRJEB23780) | metagenome | biome: terrestrial biome; feature: animal house; material: water of meat washing | place: Italy | collected 2015-05-12
GCTACAGATCGTCGCCTTGGTAGGCCTTTACCCCACCAACTAGCTAATCCGACTTAGGCTCATCTATTAGCGAGAGCTAAAAGCCCCCTTTCTCTCGTAAGACGTATGCGGTATTAGCGTAAGTTTCCCTACGTTATCCCCCACTAATAGGCAGATTCCTAAGCATTACTCACCCGTTCGCCACTAATCCATCTAGCAAGCTAGATTTCATCGTTCGACTTGCATGTGTTAAGCCTGCCGCCAGCGTTCAATCTGAGCCATGATCAAACTCTTCAGTTTAATCTTTTTAAGTTGCCTATTAAGTATCTTAGTAAACTAAGATAAGTTAGGACTTGGCTCATTTATTATATTACTAGCAAAATTTGATACTTAATGACTTAATTTATTAAATTAAGAAATAAGCATCTGCTCATCGTGTAAATGAATTAACTTTGAGTATTTTTGTCTTAATAACTAATAAATGAATATTTATATATTATTTATTGAATTATCTTGTATTGACAAAAATCCACACAAGTTGTTCTTTAGTTTGGATTTTAAATAGTGTCTGATACATCGTCTGTATCATTAATCAAGGCTGAACATTATATCACAGCATTTTGTGTTGTCAAGCTTTTTTTGAATTTTTTTCAATTCTTTTTTTGACTTTAACACAGTAGTTTTTCACATGGTTTGATGTGTTTTTCATCGCTGTGTCGCTGTCAGTGATGGCGTATTATACAGATATTTTTTGGGGTGTCAAATGGTTTTTTGGGAAATTTTGAAAAAAGTTGGGGAAAGTTTGTAAGTTGTTGATTTTGTTGGTGGTTTTTTTAAGATGAAAAAAGGATGGTGATCAATACCATCCTTTTATGCTAGGAAAATTATCCAAAAGCCAATAATCAGCCTTTGAGTTTTTTAACATTAGTCACTTTGCAGTATTTGTGTTCGATGACTGCGTTTGGATCCATCACTAAAATGTCTGATTTGTGATAATTTGCCAGTGTCATGGCGCTTGAACCGATGGTCCAACTATTTTCATCACCAAAAGATGTGCTGGCGATGTCTGAATGCGCAAGATTGATGGGTAAAAAGCGAGTCTTGCCACCTAAGTGCGCTTCGGCGAATGTTGGCATATTCTGCTTATTAAAGCCAAATTTTACAGCAACCTTACCACCCGTGGTGCATTGATAAGTCACTTGGCGAATCTTTGTGGCGGTGTCAGCAGCAGTGCGTGCATCCATCAAATCGCCTGCGTGTGCTGCGCCAGACAGCACCATACCAAGGGCAAAAATAGGAGCAAGGATTTTTAGAGTTTTCATAATGTATTTTCCTTATATCCTTATATAGATATAGGAGATGGAAATTATGGGTTTTATGCCATAACTAAATTATATCCATAGTAAAGTGGGGAAGTATATCGTAAAAAAGTTAAGACTTATTGCTAAAGTATATCATTTTCACTAAAATCAAGCGTTTTTGCAATAATTTGTTACATTTGGCAAGAACTTTTACAATTTTTTGGAAAATTTGCAAAAATTTGCTATGCTTTGCTTTATTATAGAAGCTTAAAATGACTGATGGTTGTCTGTATGAATGATTTTTTACACAACAAATCTTTGGATTGGACTCATTTGGACGCTCAGCCGTATTTTATCGGCATGATGAGTGGCACAAGTTTGGACGCACTTGATGCGGTGCTATGTCGATTTGATGACGAACGCCCTGTGGTCATCGAAAGTCACAGCGTGAATTTTCCTGATGATTTAAAGGCCGCCCTACTTGCTCTGACCATGCCTAATGGCGTGCATGATTTTATCAAAGAAAATCAGCTTGGCTTTGAAAGCGAACTGGATGTTTTTGGCTGGGCGAGCGTGTTTTATGGGGAATTGGCAGCTCAGGTGGTCATTGAATTACTGGCAAAGGCAGACATTGATGGCGAGAGTGTCTGTGCCATCGGCTGTCATGGGCAAACCGTGCGTCACCGCCCACAGTGGCATTTTAGCTTACAGCTCATTGACCCAAATGTCTTGACCGAACGCACTGGCATTGCGGTTGTTAGTGATTTTCGCCGCCGTGATATGGCGGTGGGTGGACAAGGTGCTCCCTTAGCCCCTGCGTTTCACGAAGCGATTTTTAATCTTGATGAAACAGGCGATCAAGTCGTGCTGAATCTTGGCGGCATTGCCAACATTACCGTATTGTCAAACGGCACTCGTGAAGTGATTGGCTTTGACACAGGCTGTGCCAATCTACTTCTTGATGGCTGGACAAAGCGCCACACAGGGGCGGATTTTGACAAAAATGGCGTGTGGGCCAAGTCTGGGCAAATCATCACACCTTTATTAGAGCAACTATTAAACCACCCTTTCTTTAAAAAACCCTACCCAAAAAGCACGGGGCGTGAAGAGTTTAACTTAGAATGGCTAGATACAGAATTAGCTAAGTTCGATGCGCAACATGGCAGCGAGTACGCACCACAAGATGTGCAGGCGACTCTGGTCGATCTGACGGCTGTCAGCGTCGCTAATGCATTAACGCAAGTTTCAGCCGATGGCGGTGAATTATTCGTCTGCGGTGGGGGCGCGTTAAATGGCTATCTCATGGCGCGTCTGTCACACCACTTGCCTGCTTGGCAAGTTCAATCAACTGATGCGCTTGGTGTGCCGCCGACATTAGTAGAGAGCTTGGCTTTTGCTTGGCTTGCTCGTCAGACCATGCTATCACAAGTAGGTAACTTACCAAGTGTCACAGGAGCGGACAGATCGGTTGTGCTAGGACAAGTGTGTTTTCCTTAAAAAATCTACCCACAAAAAAAACCGCAAATCAATGCGGTTTTTTTATTATTCAAAAAATTACTCAGCTTCACAAGCCACTTCGGCAGGAACACCGTGAAGATTCTTGTAGGCAAAAGCCGCTACGTCGCCTTTTTGATGCCATTCACCGCCATAGCCGAAGATGCCATTTTGTGAAACATAACGCTCGCCGGATCCAGCAGTATCTAGCGTTAGCGTCGTGGTCGTGCCTTCTAGCGTCAACTGAGCTTGGCTGTCATTAATATAAGTCAGCTTTGGCGTCATGCCATTTGCACAGATGAAGTTCGCCGAATGCACTTGATAAGTGCTTGAAGCCGGCGCTTTAACATCGCTGACATTATTAGTGGCACAGCCTGCCAATGCCAACGCAACAACTGAAATAACTGGTAGCATGATTTTCATGAGAAACCTCCAAAATTAAACAAACTTAAAATTTATGATATGTTATAAATTCATCATAAGTAAAAATCATCGTTAGTGCAATCGGCAAATTGTATATTTTGTGTTTATAAATTAGACATAATCGCCGTAGGTAGCTGACAAGGCGGTGCAAATCAAGAAAAATACAGTTGTAAACTTTTCATCCTCAAAAAATCATGTTAAGATAGCTTAATTTGTAACAAAAAATAAATGTGCGCTCGCACAAATCGACGGATGATACCATGACTCAAAAACCCATTCACCATCAAAGACCAGACCATGAACGCGTTGTCATTACAGGCATGGGCGCGATCACTCCTGTGGGTAACGACCTTGCAACCATCTGGGAGAATTTAACCAATGGTAAAAGCGGCATTACCAAGATTGAGAGCTTTGGTAATGACATTGATGTGGCTGAATTTCGCTCACAAATTGCAGGTCTTATCAAAGATTTTGATGCCAAAAGCTACCTAAATCCGAAAGAAGTTCGTCGCTATGACGAATTCATGCATTATGCACAAGTGGCAGCTGCACAAGCCCTACATCATGCAGGTCTGATTGATGACATCAAAGGCGACAGCTTGCCGATTAATGTCGATGGCGAGCGATTTGGCGTGGTGATGGGCTCAGGCATTGGCGGTATCGGAACCATTGAGAGCAGCCGAGACACCCTAAAAGCCCATGGCGCAAAGAAAGTCTCGCCCTTTATCATCCCAGGTGCCATTGTGAACATGCCTGCAGGTCTGATTGCCATCCGTCACGGCTTAAAAGGTGCAAACCTAGCCACAGCCACAGCCTGCACCACCTCCACTCACGCCATCGGACTGGGTGCACGACTCATCGCTTATGGTGATTTGGATGCAGTATTGGTTGGAGGTAGTGAGAAAGCCTCTACACCGCTAGGCATGTCAGGCTTTGGCGCGATGCACGCTCTATCAACACGCAATGATGAACCCACACGTGCAAGTCGACCCTTCGATACAGATCGTGACGGCTTCGTTCTGGGTGATGGTGCTGGCGCTCTGGTACTTGAGAGCCTAGCTCACGCCAAAGCTCGTGGCGCGACCATCTTGGCTGAATTGGTAGGCTTTGGCATGAGTGATGACGCAAGTCACATCACTGCCCCACCAGAAGATGGCGAAGGTGCACGCCGTGCAATGCAAAATGCGCTACGTGATGCAGGTCTAGATGCCAACCAAGTCGGCTACGTCAATGCTCATGGCACAAGCACGCCGGCAGGCGATGTCGCTGAGAGCTGTGCGATCCAGAGTTTATTTGGCGATGACATTCTGGTGAGCTCCACCAAATCGATGACAGGTCATCTACTGGGCGCAGCAGGAGCGATCGAAGCGATCTTTACTGTGCTCGCTCTACAAAACCAAACATTGCCCCCAACCATCAACCTAGACAACCCTGATGAGCGCTGTACCCTAGACTACATCGCTCATACCGCTCGTAAGGTGGATAATGTTAATTACGCCATCTCGAACAGCTTTGGCTTTGGTGGTACGAATGGCAGTTTGGTTTTTGGTCGCTGGCAAGACTAAACCAATTCCATCAAAAAGCACGCTCATCAAAGCGTGCTTTTTTGTTTCACGTGGAACATCATACATCAAGGATGAATTAGATTTGCCAATTGACAAAATTAGATAGCAATCGCAGTCCTGCTTCATGGCTTTTTTCAGGATGAAACTGAGTGATGAACAGATTATCCTTAATGACGCTCGCACAGAACTCCACGCCATAATCACACGTCGCCACGATGATGCCGTCATTGCGCACGTCTGCCATGTCAGGCTTGCAGTAATAGCTGTGGGTAAAATAAAAATGCTTGTTCGCACAGCCCTGCCACAGCATGTGATCAGTATCAGTCTTTACCACATTCCAACCAACGTGCGGGATCTTGATAGGCTGATTGTTGTCCGTCCAAGAATCATCAAAACGCTCCACACCGCCTGCAATCTCACCCAGACACTCTACTCGACCACCTTCGGTAGAATAGTTGAACATCGCCTGCATACCAACACAGATTGCCATCACAGGCTTGTCCTTCAAGGCTTGCTTAACAGCGACATCTACGCCTGCCGCTCTCATGTGGTGCATCGCATCACCGATCGCACCAACACCTGGCAGCAGCACCTTGTCAGCGGCGGCGACTTTGTCAGGCTCATTGGTGATGATGACGTCAGCACCGACAGTTTTTAGGGCATTAGCGACAGAGTATAAATTGCCGACACCATAATCCAATAATGCAATTTTCATAATACAATCAAAACCTTATAGTACATTCTTTGTCGATGGTAACACACCGCCTGCGCGCTCATCGATCTCACACGCCATGCGCAGCGCACGCGCCAACGCCTTAAATACGCTCTCGATCTGATGGTGGCTGTTTTTGCCTTTTAGGTTGTCGATGTGCAATGTAATGGCAGCATTATTCACAAGCCCATAAAAGAATTCGCTGAACAAATCCACATCAAGCTTGCCCACATATGCACGCGTAAATGGCACGTCCATGTGTAGGCTTGGGCGACCTGAGATATCCACCACCACACGGCTTAGGCTCTCATCAAGCGGCGCATAAAAATGCCCATAACGGCGGATGCCTTTTTTGTCGCCAAGTGCGATCTTTAGCGCCTGACCAAGCGCAATACCCACATCTTCGACACTGTGATGATCATCAATGTGCGTATCGCCCGTGCATTTGATCTCAAGGTCAAACAGTCCATGACGTGTAATCTGCTCAAGCATGTGATCCAAAAATGGCACACCTGTGTCGAGCTTGCTGATGCCAGTGCCATCAATATTAATAGAAACAAAAATCTGCGTCTCAGCAGTATTTCGGCTAATCTGTGCGGTACGTGGGGCGGTCATGGCTTCTCCTTGGGTTTAGCGCAGCGATTCAAAGACAAAAACACCATTTTACACAAAATTTGGTTTCTTTTGGGGAAATTTTGGCAAAAAGCGTTTCTATTTTGCATAAATTTTGCCATTAAAAGGGCTTTGAATTATAATGGTGGTAAATTTAACAAAAATATGAGAAATTTATGGCAATTTTACCAATTTTGCATTATCCAGATCCACGCCTGCGCACCGTCGCCAAAGAAGTAGACGTGATTGACGACACCATCAAAACACTCATCAAAGACATGTTCGAGACCATGTACGATGCTCGCGGCATCGGGCTGGCTGCCACCCAGGTGGACAGACATGTTCAGGTGGTAGTCATGGATCTGGCCAAAGAAGACGAAGAGCCGCAGCCCAAAGTATATATTAATCCTAAGGTGACGCCACTAACCGAAGAGCTGGCACCCTACCAAGAAGGCTGTCTGTCCATTCCGGAAGTCTATGACACCGTAGAGCGTCCTGCTCGCGTGCGCATCGAGGCCAAAGACGAGAATGGGCAAGATTTTAGCGTGGAGGCGGATGGTCTTTTGGCGGTGTGCATTCAACACGAATTAGACCATTTAAAGGGCATCGTATTCGTTGATTATCTATCACGTCTCAAGCAAGACCGCGCCCGCGACAAGGTGCGTAAAGTCATCGCCAAAAAAGGCTAAACTCACCAAACAAAAAACCCCAAGCTCATCACTTGGGGTTTTTTGTTATTCGTCCATCTCACCTAAGAAGCCGCCGGACTGTCTCGCCCACAGGTGCGCATACACACCACCTTTGGCGATGAGCTCATCATGGCTGCCGATCTCGATGATCTGACCTTTGTCCATCACCACAAGCTTGTCAAGGCTTGCGATGGTGGACAAGCGATGTGCGATGGCGATGACCGTCTTGCCAGACATCATGTCATCTAGACTTTGGGTAATGGCGAATTCTACCTCACTGTCTAGTGCAGAAGTTGCCTCATCAAGCAGTAGAATCGGCGCATTTTTTAGCATGACGCGTGCGATGGCGATACGCTGACGCTGACCACCTGAGAGCTTCACACCGCGCTCACCCACCTGTGTGTCAAGCCCCACATTGCCATACTTATCCTGCAATGTCTGAATAAAATCCCACGCATGTGCCGCCTTGGCAGCAGCGATGATCTCTTCATCAGTGGCGTTCGGCTTACCATAAGCGATGTTCTCACGCACGGTACGATGCAGTAGCGCGGTATCTTGGGTGACCATGCCGATGTTTTGGCGAAGAGAGTTCTGAGTCACGCGCTTAATGTCCTGACCATCGATACAGATTCTACCACCATCAACATCATAGAATCTAAGCAATAGATTCACTAGCGTGGATTTACCCGCGCCACTTCGACCAACCAGACCGACTTTCTCGCCAGCTTTGATAGATAAATTAAACTGCTCTAACAGCTTGATTGGCGAATCTGCTTTACCATAATTAAAAGACACATCATCAAAAACAATACTGCCTTCGGACACGACAAGCTCAGTTGCATCCGCATCATCAACGATGGCGTGCTGCGTGGTCAGTGTACTCATGCCATCTTGTACTGTGCCGATGTGCTCAAATAAGCTTGCCATCTCCCACATGATCCATTGAATCATGCCTTTTAATCTCAGCGCGATGCCCGAAGCAATGGCGATCGCACCCACAGTGACCTCGCCTGCCATCCACAAATACACACCAATCGCGGTGCTGCCGACGATCATGATGAGCGAGATGGTCTCGGTCGTCGTACCCAGCAGCGACACCCAGCGCATCTGTGCATGCACGGTGGTCATGAATTCACTCATGGCAGATTTGGCATAGCCAAGTTCACGGTTTGAGTGACTAAATAGCTTAACCGCACTGATGTTAGCATAAGCATCCGTCACGCGGCCTGTCATCAGTGCACGAGCATCGGCTTGATCGCTGGCGGTCTGCCTTAGTCGTGGTAAGAAAAACTTCATCACCACCACAACCGTAATCAGCCACATCCCAAACGGCACAAATAACCAAAAATCAAGCCCAAGCAAAATCACTCCACTGGTAATAAGATACGCCGACACAAAAGACACCATCTCCGCCATCGTCATGATCGTATCGCGCACACCCAACGCCGTCTGCATGACCTTAGCAGAGACACGCCCAGAGAACTCATCATGATAAAACTGCATCGACTGTCCGAGCATGTGCTTATGGAACCACCAACGAAGTCGCATCGGTAGAACACCTTGAAGTACCTGAAAGCGAATCAAATTACCAAAAAATTCTGCAAAAATCGACAAGACACACAGACCCAAAATCATCATGATGGTCTGTCCTTTTTCTTGCCAAAGCGTACTTGGGGTGTAGATGGTCAGCCAATCAACCACATCCCCCGCCCAAGCAAAGAGCAACGAACCAAACACCCCCAGCAGCACCGACAGCACAATGCGGACAAAAATCCAACCGCGCGCACCCTCAGTACATGCCCACAAGAACGACAACAATTTACCACGACTCATCACAGGCATGGGGCTGCTTGGGTAAGGGTCAATCTTGCGTTCAAAATAAGAAAATAAAGACATGCTACTCACAATTATTATAAAAATTTGCTTATTATAGCAGATTTTGAGGGTGCTTTTTGATGGGTAAAATTTTTGATACAGAATAAAAAAAACCACACCATGGGTGCGGTTTTTGGTTTGATTTATAATGGATGATAGAGCTTGGCGCCTGTCTCGTGGTATTTTTGGCGCATCTCATCAAAGCCTGCCTGCTGTTCATATTCTAGCCCTTTGGCGTATTCTCGCACGTTTTGCGTGATTTTCATGGAACAAAACTTCGGGCCACACATAGAACAAAAATGTGCCGATTTATGGGCTTCTTTTGGCATGGTCTCATCGTGCATTGCCCTTGCTGTGTCAGGGTCTAGGGCAAGGTTAAATTGGTCTTCCCAACGAAACTCAAACCGTGCCTTAGACAAGGCATTATCACGCACTTGGGCGAGCGGATGACCCTTGGCAAGGTCGGCGGCGTGGGCGGCGATTTTATAAGTGATGATACCGTCCTTTACGTCCTTTTTATTAGGCAAGCCCAAATGCTCCTTTGGCGTAACATAGCACAGCATTGCCGTACCATACCACCCAATCATCGCCGCCCCTATCGCACTGGTGATGTGGTCATAGCCAGGGGCGATGTCAGTCGTCAAGGGCCCTAGCGTATAAAATGGGGCTTCATGGCAATGTTCTAACTGCATCTGCATATTTTCTTTAATCATGTGCATGGGAACGTGCCCCGGCCCTTCTATCATCACTTGTACGTCATGCTCCCACGCACGTTTGGTCAGCTCGCCCAGCGTTTTTAATTCGCTAAATTGAGCTTCATCATTGGCATCTTGAATGCACCCTGGGCGAAGTCCATCGCCCAAACTAAACGCCACGTCATAGGCTTTGGCAATTTCACAAATCTCATCAAAATGCTCATAAATAAAATTCTCCTTGTGATGAGCCAAGCACCACTGTGCCATGATTGACCCACCCCGAGAGACAATGCCCGTCAAGCGATTGGCGGTGAGTGGTACATAACGCAGTAGCACCCCTGCATGAATGGTAAAATAATCCACGCCCTGCTCTGCCTGCTCAATGAGCGTATCCTTAAAAATTTCCCACGTCAAATCTTCCGCCACGCCACTTACCTTTTCCAACGCCTGATAAATCGGCACCGTCCCAATCGGCACAGGGCTATTGCGGATAATCCATTCTCGTGTTTCGTGGATATTTTTGCCTGTGGACAAATCCATAATCGTGTCCGCACCCCAGCGTGTCGCCCACGTCATCTTCGCGACTTCTTCATCAATGGACGAGCCTAGGGCGGAGTTGCCAATGTTGGCGTTAATTTTTACCAAAAAATTTCGCCCAATAATCATCGGCTCACTCTCTGGGTGATTGATATTACACGGAATAATCGCTCGCCCTTCTGCTACTTCTTGACGCACAAATTCAGGGGTAATCTCACGCACGCTCGCCCCAAAATTTTCCCCCTGATGTTGGCGTAAATCCACGCCCTCGCGCTGTTTGCCATTTTCACGAATGGCGATGTACTCCATCTCAGGCGTGATAATGCCTTGTCTGGCGTAGTGCATTTGGGTTACGTTTTTGCCACGTTTGGCTCGTCTGGGTTTGGCAATGTGAGCAAAACGAATGTCCGCCGTGCGAATGTCGTTTAGCCGTGCCTTACCAAAATCCGATGTCAAACCGTCCAAAACGTCCGTGTCATCACGCTCGGCAATCCACGTCTCACGCAGTTTGGGCAAGCCTTGATTTAGGTCAATGTGAACGCTTGGGTCAGTATACACGCCTGATGTGTCATACACCAAAATCGGCTCGTTCTTCTCAAAACCGTCCTGTTTGCCATTTTGGGTAAGACCTAGGGGCGTGTCGGTCAGCGTAATCTCACGAAACGGCACACGAATGTCCGCTCGTGAACCTTGTACATAGACCTTTTTGGACGCTGGTAAGATACGGGTTAAATCTTTAGCATCTTGCTCATGTTGAGCAGAAATATCAGCAGGGGAAAGATTCGTTAATTGGTTCATTGCATGATCCTTATGTTTGGCATTAACGAATCAAGCACGACCAAAAACGATGGCGGATTTATCTCTTTGATAAATAAAGGCGAAGTTTTTGCTGGGCTTGATTCCTACG
>OERH01000243.1_pt1 | contig 10761 bp, 9 predicted proteins | sample 1539931 | NCBI WGS metagenome assembly OERH01 (sample SAMEA3891233, study PRJEB23780) | metagenome | biome: terrestrial biome; feature: animal house; material: water of meat washing | place: Italy | collected 2015-05-12
AGAAAATCCAGTGACTGTAACTTTGAATATTGAAGGTCATTTCAGTGAAATGAAAAAGGTCTTTTAATTTGTAAAATTCCAGATGAGGGCTAAGCCTCATCTGGAACCTGTATGGCATAAAAGTTAGGTTCTAAATAAGGAGTCCCTAAAATGTTAGAAGTATTAAAAAACACAACATATCGGCATTTGTTCTTAGCCCAAGTCATCGCTTTGATTGGTACTGGACTCATTACTATTGCTCTAGCTTTACAGGCTTATGACATCGCAAAAGAGCAAGCAGCCCAAGTCCTGGGTATTGCCTTGGCGATTAAAATGATTGCTTATATTAGTGTCGCACCCATTGCCTCCGCATTTGCAGAAAGATTACCGAGAAAAAAAGTTTTGGTAGGGTTGGATGTCATTCGAGCCTTAACCGCATTGTGTCTGCCTTTCGTGACTCAAATCTGGCAAATCTATATTTTGATCTTTATTCTTCAGTCTGCCTCAGCTGCTTTTACCCCCACATTTCAAGCCATGATTCCTGATGTATTGCCCATAGAAGAAGAGTATACAAACGCGCTGTCTCTATCACGATTGGCCTACGACCTAGAAAATATTATAAGTCCAATGCTGGCAGGCTTGTTACTCACTGTGATGAGTTATCACAACTTGTTTTTGGGAACTGTGGTTGGATTTATTGGTTCGGCACTATTTGTAGTCAGTGCAAAATTACCAAATGCGAAAATGCCGGAGTTTATCGGGGTATATAACCGAATCAAACAAGGCGCAAAAATATATTTCAGAACACCCCGCCTAAAAGCCTTACTCGCTTTAAATCTGGCTATTGCTTCAGCCAGTGCGGTTGTCATTGTCAATACGGTTTTTTTAGTTCAAACGACATTTGAATTAACTGAACAGGCGACTACTTGGGCATTTGGTTTATTTGGATTAGGCTCAATGCTTGCTGCATTTGCATTACCAAAAATATTAGATAAATTGAATGATAGAACTGTCATGCTTTCAGGCACTGTGGTTCTCGTCGTTGGATTGTTTAGCGGTTACTTTATTTCTGCCTATACTGGGCTATTAGCCCTCTGGTTTATATTAGGTATTGGTTATTCAGTTTCTCAAACACCAACCGGACGTCTTATTAGAAAGTCTGCATCAAGTGAAAATCGAACAGCGCTATTTGCAGCTCAATTTGCATTTTCACATGCCTGCTGGCTAATCACTTATCCATTAGTGGGCTGGTTAAGTACAAGCTTTGGAACGCTTATAACTTTTTTGCCTATGGCATTCATCGCCTTGGTATCAATAGTCGTCGCGTTTGTTATCTGGCCAAAAAACGATAATTTAGTTTTAGAACATACTCATCTTGATTTACCAGAAGATCACGAGCATTTATTGCAGCACAACTATAAAGGTAAGCATGAACATGAATTTATGATTGATAGCTATCACCAGCACTGGCCTAAATAGTGGCTTATATTTTTTTATTCTTAAGTGCATTTGGGGCAGCAACATTACTGCCTCTTCAATCAGAATCTGTATTGGCAGGAATGCTAATATTGGGAGAATATTCACCGGTTTTACTTATAGGTGTGGCGTAAGCGTCCGCTGAACACACCTTATGAATTCGTCCTATAAGCCTTAATTTGAGATGAATTAAAAGCATTAGTTAATCTATTATCAGAAAGAATTTGAGACCTCTTTTACATCTGGTCTAAAAGCAATCTATCAGACAAGCACAGAGGACAATGCATTAAAGTCCCTAGATATCTTGTGTGATCAATGGAATCAACAATATCCAAAAATTGGCGAATCTTGACAGGAAAATTGGGAAAATATACGAACGATCTTTAGCAATCCAGCTGAAATAGGTCATGTAATTTATACGAGGAATGCGATTGAATCGTTGAATAGCGTAATCCGCCATTCAGCTAAAAAGAGAAAGATCTTCTCTTCTAATAATTCAGTGAAAAAGGTCATTTACTTAGCTGTACTAGCTCAAACCTGATCTGACAGTTACCCATTTTTTATTGTGCCCTATCTCAGAGCACTCAGTGCTGGACAAACCGTACATCAGACAGTTGAGCTAGTGAAAGCAGTCCGTCTACAGGATGACACAACTCCGATTGTTTTCATGACCTATTTAAATCCGATCATGCAATATGGTTTCGAGAAACTGGTTGTGCATACCGAAAATCTGATTGATGGGATCCTGATTCTGGATGCACCCTATGAATATCGGGAACAATTTAAACTGCGATTAACTGAAAAAACATGCATTTAATCGCAATGACCGCACCAACTACCCTTGTTGAGAGGGTGAAATAAATCTCGGCAAGCGCGACAGAATTTTTATATCATGTTGCGGAAAATGGCCTCACCGGAGGCAATTTGAATCTACCCAATCTTGAAAAAAAGATCGCTGATAGGTGATCTGAACAGTCTTGATCAGTTTTCACCTGCGGCTAAAGATCAAAATGATCTAGAATTTTTATAAGCCAACTGATAAAAAGACTCTACATGAGAAAGATTATTAGTTATTATTTGTTAAAGAAAATAGCACGATGAGTTCAATATGAATGCCTATGCAGAACATTCAGCCAATGTCTTAACAATTTATAACTTAAGCAAGAAATTCGGCCCACGTTTTGCTGTCAATCAAGCGACATGGTCTGCAACAAGCGGACAAATCATTTGCTTACTCGGACATTCCGGTTGTGGTAAAACAACCATGCTACGTTTGATTGCAGGTATGGAAACCCCAACGAGTGGCTCGATTCAGCTTGAACACAACGTTTTATGGAATGAAGAACAACATATCCCTGCAGAAGCCCGCAATATTGGTCTGGTTTTTCAGGACTATGCACTTTTTCCGCACCTGAGTGTGCTGGAAAATGTGATGTTTGGACTTAAAAAGTTCCCTAAAAAGCAGCGACAGGAAATTGCTGAACAAGCCTTAAAACATGTATCCATGCATCATCACATGCACAGTTATCCATACACCTTATCGGGTGGTGAACAACAGCGTGTTGCTCTGGCGCGTGCGTTGGCACCTAAACCTCACGTGTTACTGATGGATGAACCTTTTTCTAATCTGGACCACCGCCTACGTGATCAGATCCGCCAAAGTACCATTGATCTTTTAATACAGACAGCGACTACGACGGTGATTGTCACGCATGATCCGGAAGAGGCTTTGCAGATTGCGGACCAGATTATCCTGATGCATCAAGGGCAAATTATTCAGATCGGGACACCTAAGCAACTCTATTTGCAGCCGTCTACTCTGTTTGCGGCACGTTATTTTTCTGCTTTGAATGAAATACCGGCCCAGCGTCTGGATCAGCAAATTAAAACAATTTTTGGTCAGGTCACAGTACCTAAAAATTTGGCAGATACTAAAGAATCGATTTCCTGCTGTTTCCGTCCACATCAAGTACAGGTGAGCCGAGAACCCGTCACAGATGCAGTCACAGCGAAAGTCCTTTCATCCAGCTTTATGGGGCATGCCTATCAGTTACGTCTGCAGCTTGCCTCTGATTCAACCATCATATTGGTGCAAGTTGACCATCAGCAGCATTTTTCTGCCAATCAACAGGTCTATGTGTCAGTCGATTTAGCAGCATGTTTTTTCTTTGCATCCAGTGACGACACAAGCATTGCCATCACATCTCAGCTTGAACAAGCCGTTCAGGTTTAAACTCTGTTAAGGAAATAAGAAATGAAACCACTCTCGAAAGTTTATCTTCTTTTAACTGGTCTGGTTGCCTTCAGTGGTAGTTGGGTACATGCAGCCGAAGTCAACCTATACACCACGCGCGAACCTGTTTTAATGCAGCCTTTGTTAAAAGAGTTTAGCCAAAAAACCGGCGTGAAAGTCAATACGGTTTTTATCAAGGACGGGTTACTGGAACGGGTTAAAGCTGAAGGCCGACGCTCCCCTGCAGATGTGATGCTCACTGTCGATTTTGGCAATCTGGTGGATCTGGTTGAAAGTGGTTTGACGCAGCGCGTAGACTCCAAAATCTTGAACAAGTCCATTCCGGGTAATTTACGTGCCGCAAATGGCCACTGGTATGCCTTATCGATGCGTGCACGTGCCGTGTATGTGTCCAAAGACCGTGTTCCTCTCAGCGCGATCAGCTATGAAGATTTGGCTAACCCAAAATGGAAAGGTAAGATCTGTATTCGTTCCGGCAGCCATCCTTACAACACCGGTTTAATTGCGGCCTATATTGCCCATCATGGCGAGAAAGAAGCTGAAACATGGTTACGCGGTGTCAAAGCCAATCTGGCACGTCCTGCAAGCGGTGGTGATCGTGATGTCGCCCGCGATATTCTCGGCAAGATTTGTGACATTGGGGTAGCAAATACCTATTATGTCGGCACCATGCGCACAGGCGATGCTGAGCAACAACGTTGGGGCAATGCCATTAATGTAGTCTTACCACGCTTTAAAAATGGCGGAACACACGTCAATGTTTCAGGTGCAGTCGTCTCGAAATATGCACCTAACCGTAAAGAAGGGGTACAACTGCTTGAGTTTTTAGCCTCAGACCATGCTCAGGCGATCTATGCGAAAAGCGACTTTGAATATCCAGTGAAACCTGGAGTTAAAATTGATCCGATTATTGCAAGCTTTGGCAAACTCAAGGTGGATTCTATTCGTTTAAGTGACATTGCCCGACACCGTAAAACCGCCAATCTGTTAGTTGACAAAGTACAGTTTAACCACTAAGTCTCGTTCGACTTACAGGGAGCAATTTACGCTTCCTGTAAGATCGACTTTGTTTCCACCTCTTATCACAGCTAAATCTTCAATGCCCAACAAGAAATTTGCATTTCGTCCGTTATTTTCGCTCAGTGGACTATTGACGCTGCTCGCCTGCTTACCCGTCCTGGCTTTAGTCTGGACAGCCCTGCAAGGTAATAGTGAGATTTGGCAACATCTGATCCGCTATGTTATTCCGCCAACACTGGTCGAAACATCCGTACTTTTACTAGGTGTTGGTGTATTGACTATCCTGATTGGCACAGGCAGTGCCTGGATTGTCACAGCCTATCAGTTTCGTGGTCGAGCATTTCTGGACTGGGCACTGCTCTTACCTCTGGCCGTCCCCACTTACATTATTGCCTATAGCTATATCGACATTCTGCATCCCATTGGTCCGGTTCAAAGCCTGTTCCGAGAGGGGCTGGGATTAGACATGCAACAGTTCTGGTTCCCCAATATCCGTTCGGTATGGGGAGGAATCTTTTTATTAAGTTTTGTCCTGTATCCTTATGTCTATTTAAGCACCCGTGCCATGTTTCTCATGCAGTCAGCCAGTCTGATTGAAGTTGCACGCAGCTTGGGACTAAAGCCGAATCAGGTCTTTTTACGAGTTGCAATGCCACTCGCACGACCAGCAATTGCCGTGGGCACCAGCCTGGTGTTAATGGAAACCATTAATGACATCGGTGCAACCGAGTTTCTGGGTATTAGAACACTTACGTTATCCATTTATTCAACCTGGATCAACCAGTCTGATCTGGCCAGTGCCGCGCAGATTGCCATTTTTATGCTGATGATCATTACCTTTTTAGTGATCGTAGAAAGGTTGGGACGACGCAAACAGCGTTATATGAACTCTGCTCAACGCAGTCGCCTGATGCCCGCTCAGCCCGTTACAGGAAGCAGAGCGCTCACCTTATTCGTGCTTGGGTTGATTCCCGTTACGATCGGCTTTTTGATCCCATTTAGCCATTTGCTGGTAGAGTCTTATAAACGTATTCAATATGCGGGTTTTTCTGAATATTTATTACAAGCTTCAATCAATACCCTTACCTTGGCCAGCATCGCGACGTTTATTACTATTCTGGTAGGTTTCTTCATTGTCAGCGCTGCACGATTTAGTCGAACTACATGGTTTAGCCGAATTTCAAGTTTAGGTTATGCCATTCCGGGGACGGTACTTGCCATTGGCCTGATGCTGTCGTTAGGTGCTCTCGATCATGCCGTGGCGGATTTTTTTGAATTCCAGCTTGGCATTTCTACCGGGCTACTCTTTTTGGGGACCAGTTTTACCTTGATCTACGTCTATGCGGTGCGTTTTCTAGCGATTTCAATTGGTAGCATAGAATCCGGATATAATCGGATCCATGCGGTTCTTGATGATGCTGCATGTAATTTAGGACAGAACAAACGGGATATTTTATGGCGCGTTCATTTCCCTCTTTTACGCCCCGCGATCATCTCGGCTGCATTATTGATCTTTGTAGACTGTATGAAAGAATTACCTGCCACACTCTTATTGAGGCCACTGAATATGGAAACGCTGGCCACACAGCTCTATGCGGAAGCCTCAAGAGGCACCTATGAAGATGGCGCAATCGCAGCTTTACTGATCGTATTGGTAGGCTTGATACCGGTGATTTTACTTGCTCGTATGAGTAAAAATAGCCGATAAGAAAATATTATAATGAAATTAAAGCATCTGTAAGTATAAGAAGAACTGATTAAACGGTTCTTCTTGATCAAAAACTTAAGCATTCCACTCATCAATAAAGATGTCTGTAATCTATAAAATAAAAAATTTTCTCTAATACCATTCAATCGAAATAAGCTAATATAGTTGTATGAGTAAAATATCTGCCTATCAATTAACTGATATTGATTTCATCGCACTGTCCAAAACAGAGTCGAATCCACGCACGCGGGTTCGACTCTTAATGCTCGCCCAAATGGCAAAAGGCGTTTCTCCTCAACAGTTTGGCTTTAATCCCATTACTATACGCAAGTTGCGGCGTACCTTTCAGACTCAAGGCATCAATGGCCTGTATGATCGGGAAGGTCGAGGCCGCCATAGCCCGTTGTCAATCGAGCAAAAAGAACAACTCAAAACAGAGATCGTGGCTCTACAGCAACAACGTGGCGGTGGCCGGGTCACTGCGGTAAACATTGCCGAACTCATTCAGCAGAAATTCAACGTGGTTTACAACCCTAATAGCTTGTACAAACTGTTAAAGCAGATTGGCATGAGCTGGGTATCAGGTCGCTCTGCCCACCCAGAAAAGAACGACGCTGCTCAAGCTGAATTTAAAAAAAAATTGCCAGCAAACTCAAAGAAATCCTTCCTGCATCTGCAGATTTAGCGAAAGTTGATTTATGGTTTCAAGATGAGTCAAGAGTAGGACAGCAAGGTTCGATCAGCCGTGTTTGGCATTACCGGGGTGAACGACCACGCCTGGTTCGTCAGCAGCAATTTGAGTACAGTTATATTTATGGTGCCATTTGCCCTGCCCGAGGAGTCTGTTGTGGATTGGTTCTCCCGAGAGCAAATATCGAAGGAATGCGTCTACATTTACAGGAGATTTCAGCACAAGTTCCTGAGGGGCATCATAGCTGTTGTGATCGTTGATGGCGCTGGCTGGCATCAAACGAGTCTCAACTTGACGAATGTCAGTTTATTAAAATTACCGCCATATTCACCTGAACTGAATCCGATGGAACAGGTGTGGCAGTGGTTAAAACAACTTTATTTATCAAACCGATGCTTTAAAGATTATACCGAGATTGTTGATGCTTGCTGCATGGCTTGGAACCAGTTTGCCAAACGAACCCAACTCATCTAATCGATTGGAACTCGCAAATGGGCTGAATGTTAGGTTATTTCAATGGAGTGGTATAATAATAATCTATGATTGCTATAGCATTTATTCGAATAGCATAGTGTGATCTTAAAGATGGATGCCTTTCTTGCAGTCAGGCAATTAATAAAACAAATTTAAAAAATCAGAATAAATTTTAGAAAAACAATCGATTTTATTAAGATTCATTTCTTATAAAAGATAATCATTTTTAAAATATAAGTGATAATTGTTATTATTTGTGTTGCAATTTACTTGTTTTGTAAGTTAATTTATCTGCCAATCGATTGCCACCCCGATCTTTTAAATAGAGGTAAACATGGAAAAACGTTGCTTTTTGAAAAATCCAATCGTCATGAGCGGATTATTATTCAGTAGTTTTATACCTAATTTATATGCAGCCCCTGAGCAAGAACAAAAAAGTATGGTGTTGCCTATGATTCAGGTGATTGGCTCACAGGAGGACGCTGTTTCGAAGATTCCGGGGGCAGCGGTGATAGTAGACCAAGAGCAAATTAAACAAGTTATTCCGACATCTACAGAAGATATCTTAAAACGTGTTTCCGGTGTCTATGTGAAACCTGAGGAAGAGTCTGCTGTAGTTGCCAATATTGGTATGCGAGGTATCAGTTCAGCTGATTATAAAACTTTAATTTTAGAAGATGGTGTGCCTGTAGCTCCTGGTCTATTTGTTGGAAATGGTCGTTATTACAATCCACGTGTACAGCGCATGGATAGTATTGAAGTGATGAAAGGTTCTTCAGCTTTGCGTTATGGTCCACTGAACATTGGAGGGGTGATCAATTACCAGACTAAGCAACCGAAAGATGGTGCTCTGGTTGATGTATCGGTTGGCTCTTGGGATACGTATAAAACAACAGTTGAATTAGGAGGAAGTTCTCCAAACAAAGACAGTAAGGTTGGGGCAATTTTAAGCTGGGCAAAAAGTGACGGTTTCATGGACAAGGGCTATGAAATGAAAGATGCTGTCATTAAGGCGGGCACAGCAATTGGTGATAATCAATGGTTAGGTGTGAAATTCACCCATTATGAGAATGATGCCAACATCTCTTATCGCGGGCAGTTCCTGGGCGAATATCAAAATGAGAAAGAGAGCAACCCTGCACCAGATGACTGGTTCTTAACAGAACGCAATTCTTTCGATGTTAATCACCGCTGGAATATAAATGATGATATGGAACTGCAAACATTATTTTATTGGAGTGAAATGAATCGTGATTACTGGCGTTATGATGTTGACGGAGCTGCATCAAAAGCTGCAGGTCAGTGGATATATAAAGATACATTGAATGGCAATAATCGTGCATTTGAACGTATCGGTGCTGAAACCCGCTTAGTGACCAAACATACTTTATTCAATATTTCAAGTGAGGCAGAAGTTGGCTTACGCCTGATGAATGAAAAAATGGATGATGTCACCATTAAAGCCACTCGTGCAACGCCACGTACAGGCACGATCGATAAGGATGTTAAAGATTCTGCTAAAAGTGTCGCTTTCTATGCTCAAAACCGTTTAGATATTACCGACCAGCTGTCGGTGACACCGGGGGTTCGTATTGAACATTATGAGCAGCAACGTGAAGATAAGAAAAAGAGTGAGTTGGTTAAGACCTCAAATACGGAAGTGATGCCTGGACTTGGTGTGACATTCCAATTAGATCCTGCTGTGCAGCTGTATGGTAGTGTCTATAAAGCATTTTCACCAGCATTGAATGGTGACTCTCTCAGTGGCTTGCAAGACCAAAAATTGGATGCGGAAACTGCCGTGAGTTGGGAATTTGGTTTAAGAGGTCAACAAGATGCTTTGAGCTATGAAATGACTGCTTTCCGTATGGACTTTGATAATCAGATTATTCCAGCGAACAGTAATTCTGACTTTCAAAGTACAAATGGCGGTAAAACCTATAACCAAGGCCTAGAAGGCGCGGTTAATCTAGAATTGGACAACGGATTTGATGTATTCGCCAATCTGACTTGGGTAATAGATGCTCAGTTCAAGGGCGACCGTTATAATAAAAATGGTACGCTTAAATCAAGAGATGGCGATCGTGTTCCGTATACACCAGAGTGGATAGCAAACCTAGGTTTAGGTTATACCTATGCAGGTTTACGTACGCAGTTAAGCGCGAATTATACGGGTTCACAATTTACCGATGAATTGAATACAAAACCAATTGTAGAAAACACATCTGGTTTTTTCACGGGCAAAATCAATGGCTATACGACAGTTGATTTGACTACGCGTTATACGCTTAATGATCAAGTTGAATTCTATGGTGCCGTGAAAAACTTGGCGGACAAACGTTATATTGCAAGCTTGCGTCAGGGAATTTATGTAGGTCCAGAACGTTCGCTTGAAGCCGGCGTTCGTTATCGCTTCTAAATCATTCTTTCTTTTCTAAAATCGATAGGTCATATTTGTGGATTTTTAAAAATATGACCTATCATCAACGAGATTGAATATATAAAGTAATTGTAATAGCCCCCGATTTGTAGATACCTTTTGGTCCATCTAGTGACTAATTAATTTTTTTTAAATACCGATAAACTGCTTGTCGACTAATATCAAATGCTTTTGCCAGATCAACTTTGGATGAATACATCCCTTCATCCCAGGCTTGTTGTAACGCTTTGGCCTGATCGGGATTCAATTTATGGACACGACCTTTATATTTGCCCTGAGCTGCTGCGAGCCTGATACCTTCTTTCTGACGTTCTAAGATAATTTCTCGCTCAAATTGAGCAAAAGCTCCCATGAGCTGTAACATCAGATTATCCATCGGAGTGGCCTGAGCTGTGAAGGTAATATTTTCTTTTATAAATTGAATAGCAACTCCCCTCTTAACAAGTTGATCAACCTCAGTAACCAGATCTTTCAAACTCCGTGCGAAACGATCCATAGAGTGAACGACAATCATGTCTCCTTCACGCACATAGCTCAGCATTTCCTGAAATTTAGGGCGAGCGGTGTTTTTGCCAGAAGCCTTATCGATAAAAATCCGATCAACCTCAATTCCATCAAGTTGTCGCCCAATATTTTGGTCAACAGAGCTGACTCTGACATATCCCACCTTATGACCTTTCATTTTGCCCTCTACCAGATGCTTATTTCTGCTAATTGTA
>OERH01000247.1_pt1 | contig 10668 bp, 9 predicted proteins | sample 1539931 | NCBI WGS metagenome assembly OERH01 (sample SAMEA3891233, study PRJEB23780) | metagenome | biome: terrestrial biome; feature: animal house; material: water of meat washing | place: Italy | collected 2015-05-12
CCCAAACTACGAACAGCGAGTGCTAATCGAAAAGCATTTTGTCTGTAGTCGGTTTGTGTTCAATTGGGCGTTGGCATTGCAAAAACGCTACTATGCCATGTTTGGCAAGTCGTTATCTCGTACTCGAATACAAAACCAGTTGGTTAAGAAAAAGAAAACAGGCAAGTTTGCATGGCTAAACGAGGTTAATAGCCAATCATTACTCAATGCCTTGCTAAATGTCTATACCGCTTTTACCAATTTCTTCAAAGGTCGTGCCAGTTTTCCAGGGTTTAAATCTAAAAAAATCCCAGGGCGTAGCTATCAATGCCCCCAACATTGTACCGTAAACTTTGAACAATGCATTATCAATCTACCCAAAATCAAAGGCATTAAAACTGCATTTAGTCGTAAATTTGTTGGCACTATCAAAAGGTTACAATTAGTAAAACCGCCGCAGGCAAATATTATGCAAGTGTATTGGTTGAAAATGATGAAACACTACCAACACCGACAACGATAGAACCAAATCTAACACTTGGTATTGATTTAGGTATTAGCCACTTACTCAATCTATCAGACGGTAGCAAGTTTGATAATCCAAAGTATTTAACCCGTGCCAGCAAACGACTGGCGGTACAACAAAAAATCTTTGCTCGCAAACAAAAACAGAGTAAAAATTATCAAAAACAAAAGTTAGCCGTTGCTCGTACTCATGAAAAAGTACGACATTCTCGGCTAGACTTACACCACAAAATCACACATAGTCTTATTTGCGAAAACCAAGCGACAAGCTATGCACTTGAAGATTTAGCGGTAAAAAACATGGTAAAGAACCGAAAACTTGCCAAAGCGATTCATGATGTAGGTCGGGGTCAATTTGTTACCTTACTCACTTACAAGGCAAATTGGTATGGTAAAAATATTCTGAAAGTAAATCGGTTCTTTGCCAGTAGTAAAATTTGTTCGCATTGTCATTACAAATTAGACAGTCTGCCGTTGTCAGTTAGAAATTGGACATGTCCTAGTTGTCAAACACATCATGACCGTGATATCAATGCAAGTAATAATATACGCAATCAAGCATTAGCTGATGTAGCAGGGCTTGCTACTGTATAAAGAGTTCCCCTATGCCTATACTATTCAGCGATAGTGGCATAGCGAGAGGTAGCAAACTAAATTGCTATGGGTCGCAAAGATTCCCCCACCATAACCTCTAGGTTTGGTGGTGGGAGTATGTCAAACTTAGCTGATCCTACTACGGTATCGGCTGATACTTTGATTAATTTTTGGAATTTTTATGATACTTTCTTTATTGGCGGTCGCTCTGGGCTTGGTACTGCTTATCTTTAGCGCCGATGCGTTCATTGATGGCGCGGTTGGCATCGCCACCAAATACCACATGCCCAAGATGCTCATCGGCGCACTCATCATCGGCGTGGGTACGTCAGCGCCCGAGATGGTCGTCTCAGCGCTGTCAGCATTGGCAGGCAGTCCTGGTATCGCATTGGGTAATGCTTATGGCTCAAACATCGTGAACATCACGCTCGTGCTTGGTGTGACAGCACTCATCGCACCGATCGCCATCCAAAAAGACGCCCTAAAACTTGACTTCCCCTGGCTGATCGGTGCGACCATTCTCACCGTGGTGCTGATGCTGGATGGGCATTTTAGCAGATTGGATGCGATCATCTTATTGGCGGTCATGTTCGTTAATATCGCCACTCAGATCTATATCGCCAAGACGCACGCCAAAGCCGCCAAAGAAAGCTCGATACTTGCCGCCTATGAGGAAGCAGAGGAAGAAGCAGAAGAAGATAATGAACTGCCCGACCCAGATGAAGTACACGTCGGTAAGTCGCTATTTAGATTGATTGTTGGGCTGTTCGTCATGATTGGCAGCTCACGCCTGATCGTTTGGGGTGCGGTTGAGCTTGCCACACTGTGGGGACTGTCAGACTTGATTATCGGGCTTACCATCGTTGCCATCGGCACCAGTCTGCCTGAGCTTATCTCTTCCATCATCGCTGCTCGTCGTGGTGAGTTTGATCTGGCTTTGGGTAACGTGCTTGGCTCGAACCTATTTAACACACTGGCTGTCGTAGGTATCGCTGCCGCCATTGAACCCATGGCGGTCGCAGCCGAAGTGCTTAACCGCGATGTAATGGTAATGTGTGCCATCACTGCTTTACTGTTCCTTCTGTGCGCATTCGCCCTAAGAGGCAATGGCAAACTAGGACGCGGGGTTGGTGTTGGTTTTATCGCTTGTTTTATCGCTTATAGCGCTTGGCTTGCCATGAGTGCCTTAGGTGCATAAACCGCCCGCCCATCCATAAATAAACCGCTCATTTGAGCGGTTTATTTGCTTGAAATATTACTTTATAGAAATAGCCGTTATCTCATTACAACTTTAACAAACATCCCAGATACACCCAGTGGCTGATTGGCAAATTTTACACACAACAGGTATAATACCCCAAACCTGTCAGCCATCGCCAAGGTAAATTATGAATCCTTATGCCAATCCAGAACCGTTACATTTTAGCGGTGTTCGCTTCGATGAACAACTCATCCACAAATACAACCGCCAAGGCCCTCGCTACACCTCATACCCCACCGCGCTTGAATTCACGCCCATCTCCGAAGGCGTGGAGCAGACCATCTTAAACCAAAGAGATGAGAGCACACCGCTATCACTGTATTTTCATGTGCCGTTCTGCCGTCATCTTTGCTACTACTGTGGTTGCAATAAGATCATCACCAAGAAAAACAGCGATGCTGGCGATTATCTGGATTACCTTATTCGCGAAGTTAAACACAAAAAATCCTTACTTCGTGGCACGCCCATCGTCAAACAGCTGCATCTGGGCGGTGGCACGCCAACTTTTTTTAGCGATGACGAACTAGCACAGCTGTGGAATTTCTTACAATCAGAATTCCAATTCGCCGCCGATGGTGATTATTCTATAGAAATTGACCCGCGTGAGCTGCGACCAAATACCTTGGTCGTTCTGCGCAAGCTTGGTTTTAATCGTCTTAGTTTTGGCGTGCAGGATTTAGAAGAGAAAGTTCAGATCGCTGTAAACCGCGTACAGCCTGAAGCGATGATCAGGCAAGTGATGGCAGATGCGCGCGAATTGGGCTTTAGATCCATTAATATTGACCTAATCTATGGTCTGCCACATCAGACAGTGGCGAGCATGGCGGACACGGTGGCTCGCATCATCGACATCGCGCCTGACAGATTGTCAGTGTTTAATTACGCCCATCTGCCAGAGCGCTTCACCGCACAGCGTCGCATCAAAGAAGAAGATCTGCCCAGCCTTGCTGATAAGCTGACCATGTTCGGCAACACCATCAATGCACTGACCCAAGCAGGTTATCAATACATCGGCATCGATCATTTCGCGCGTCCTGATGATGAGATGGCGATCGCTCAGCGTAGTGGTAAATTACATCGTAATTTTCAGGGTTATGCGACGCTTGGCGAGTGTGATTTGCTTGGATTTGGGGTGTCGTCCATCAGTCAGATTGATCGCCACATCTTGCAAAATCACACCGATTTGAACGAATATAAGCGCATGATTGATGATGGCGCCCTGCCTGCGGTTAAGCACATTGAATCTGACCCCAAGGATGAGCTACGCCGCTATGTCATCATGAATCTACTATGCCATGACCGATTGGACTTCAAGGACGTTAGCGACAGATTTGACATCGATGCCAGAGCTTATTTTAAAGATGAGCTGGCGCAGCTAGATGACATGCAAGCAGACGGACTGGTGAGCATCAACGACACAGGTGTACAGATTCTACCCAAGGGTCGTATCTTGGGACGCAGCGTTGCCATGGTATTTGATGAATACCTTGCCAAAAAACACGCCAATCGCTTCTCGAAGGTAATTTAGTGCTTAACATAAAAAAGGGCAAAACGCCCTTTTTTAATGTGTTAGATTAATTTTTAGTTTTCTTTTTTAGTGATGAGAAAATGCCTTCATGTTCGTATTTTGGCACTTTTAGGGTCATGGTATTCGACAGAATATCGTGCGCGGCTAAACCACGACGATTAAACCAACAGAACGTATAATTGAATAACAAACCGACAAACGCACTAAACAATACCGCCAAACGCGAACCGTGGATGAGTGCACCAACCAAAGCACAAAGCAGCGGTAACAGGCACGCACCAATGATGCGCTTAAAGCTATCGCCCCATGTCAGAAGATGCCCATCGGCATTGACGGTTTTTAGTCGCCATGTCTGCATGCCCAGAGTCTGCCCCGATTTTCGCCAAAATATGCCATAAAATCCCACAAGCGTCAGCACAAAGGCAGGTGTCATCACGCCATTTTGATACCATTTGGGCAGCTCCTTGGCATCTTGGGCGGTGGTGCCAACATCCACGAACATCATCGTGCCCACCACTGATAAAATCAGCCCAACCAAAAAAAGCATCGCCAAAATCAGCATCCCATCATACAGCATGGTCATCAATCGCGCCATTGGCGATGCGATGACAACAGGCTCATCACGTTGTGTGGCGATTTTTGGGGATTTGGTGGGTTTTATGAGTTTGGTCATGGCATCATCATCAAAATTTTTTGCCTATTTTATCATGATTTGATGGGTTTACCTAACGACAAAACCACCCAAAGAACCGCAACAAATATCATGCAAAAAATAGGCAAAAAAAATCATCAAAACTTTAAGATTTTGATGACTTTTCAATATGGCGCACCCGGAGAGATTCGAACTCCCGACCCCTTAGTTCGTAGCCAAGTGCTCTATCCAACTGAGCTACGGGTGCATGTGTTATCAAGATTATTTGCTATCGTCTTGATGGTGGGCTATTATACTAGATAATTTTAGTATGTCAAGCGATTTTTTATTTATTTTTTAAATTTTAATGACTTAAAAAATAAATGGCGGTGACGGAGGGATTCGAACCCTCGATACAGTTTCCCGTATGCATCCTTAGCAGGGATGTGGTTTCAGCCACTCACCCACGTCACCGTCTACAATAATCAGTGATAAATCACCGAACGTTGTGGGCGATAATTATAACAAAGTTTTGGGCTTTTGCAAGTAGTTTTTATTAAAATTTCCAAAAATCTTAGAAAAAGCGATTGTGACGTGGGCGTTTTAATGTTTGGATATAGATTTTGGGACAATTCTGTCACAGCTTCATCAAAATTTGCTATGATATATCTCATTGCTAATCATATAAGGAATCACACATGACACATCAGATGCGTCCGACGGTGCTTTGTTTCTCGGGACTTGATCCTTCTGGTGGTGCAGGATTGCAAGCTGACATTGAATCCATCGGTGCGGCAGGTGCGCACGCTGCCGTGGCCTGCACCGCCATCACCGTTCAAAGCTCACAAGCGGTGTTTGGATTTGAGCCGACATCCAGCGAATTATTAACCGCGCAGGCATCTGCGGTACTAGAAGACCTACCTGTTGCCGCCATCAAATCAGGCATGCTGGGCACAGTAGACAACATCAAGGCGCTCGCCAATCTGTTCGCCACAGGCAAGATCGCAGCTGGTACGCCATTTGTCCTTGACCCCGTGCTGGTCGCCAACTCTGGTGGCAGTCTTGGCGATAAAGAGACTCTGGTAGCAGCGTTTGAGCAGCTTTTGCCTTATGCCACACTCATCACGCCCAATACGCATGAGCTGCGCGCCTTAGCTGGGCTGGATGATCTACACGACTGCGCCAAAAGACTCAACGAAAAAGGCGTGAAGGCAGTCCTTGTCAAGACGTCGCATGACTTTGAAAGCGGAGACATCGAACAGTTTCTATATGTCGATGGCGCAATCGCTCACACCAGCATCATTACCCGCCTTGAGGGTGAATTTCACGGCTCTGGCTGCTCACTCGCCAGCCACATCGCAGGCCGTCTGGCCATGGGCGACACGCTCATCGATGCTGTTACTAATGCCGACGCATGGATCATTAAGACGTTGCAACACGCTGATGTTCCACACCCGAATAACCCAAAGGCTCAGCTTATCCCCAATCGGTTCATTTAAGCCATTAAATAAAAAAGCGCATGGTTATCGCCATGCGCTTTTTGTGTGAATGATAAATTATAATTTCATTAGAATGTTTGCACCAATGATGGCGATAAATTTCTCGGCAAGCAGCAAGGAAAATAATGCCAAGATGGGCGATAAATCAAGCATGCCAAGATTTGGCATAATCCGACGAAATGGCGCAATGATTGGCTCAGACAGCTGCATGACCAATAACACCGCAGGATGTGACACATTGAACAACATGATAGCCCAACTGGCCACAACCGACCCAAGGATAATGTAGCGAAGCATCGCCATGAACTGAATGATCGCCTTTAAAGTACCTGCAAAGAACAAAGTCAGTGCATCGATCGACTCTTGCAAGATAAAAGCGTTGGCTGCCGTATTGATCCAGTACAACAGCAACATAAGTACAACAGCTGCCACACTGATACGTCCTGCGCCGACATTCGGGAAGATGCGTGAGAACACATCAACCACACCGGTCATTCGCTTGGTCGCTTTCATATATGGACTGCTTGAATCTACTTCTGCTAACTGCATCATAAAACGCACAAATAGCACAATCAGCGCAAAGTTAATCACCATGTTGGTGAGAATAAAAATAGGATTATTCATAAAAATAAAGCATCATCAATCAGTTGGATTTACTTAACATCTCACCAAGTTCACGGCTGCGATTAACGCACGCTGCCATGCCTTCTTGGATGGTCTGCCCCATGTTCTGCTCATTAAATACAGCCAATGCGGCAGCGGTTGTACCGCCTTTTGAGGTGATTTGTTCGCGCAAAGTAGATGGGTCGCCTGTCTTGGCAAGCTCGCCTGCGCCGATCATCGTCTGAATGGCAAGCGCCTTGGCATCATTCGCATTCAGACCCATCTTGGAGGCTTGAGCGATCATGTGCTCAAGCATGTAGAAAAAATAAGCCGGCGCAGAGCCTGCCACTGCCGTCACCGCATGCATGAGCTCTTCATCATCCACCCAAGTCGTGATTCCAGAAGCGCGCATGATGGCATCCGCCAATTCTTTATCTTTGGCGCTCACATCTGTCGCATATAACCCTGTCGCCCCAAGATCGATCGCTAGTGGCAAATTTGGCATACTGCGCACGATACGCTGATAGCCACCAAGTATGCCGCTAAGCGTTCGTACAGACAGCCCTGCCGCCACCGACAGAACCAATTGATCAGATAAATGTGGCACCACATCCTGACAGACCTCAGCCATCACCTGTGGCTTGATCGACAGCACAACCACGTCAGCACGACTGATGATCTCGTCCGCCTGCGCTGGAGATACTGCCGTTACGCCTTTGGCGGTAAAAGCATCGCACTTGGGCGGGTTGCGATCGGACACACAAATCTCAAAATTAACACTGGTTTCTTTTTTTAGTTTTAATAAGCCATCAACAATCGCTGATGTCATGTTACCACCGCCAATAAAGCTGATGGTCTTTCCTGACAAAATACTCATAATTCCCCTTTATATTTTAACAATCATAAAATAAACGCATTGTACACCATGCGCGCACATCACGCAAAGTGTGCGCCGATATTTTCTATATCAGCATCAGCACCATCAAGCCGCCAAGCCCGCCCCAGTGTGATCAGTAGGGCTGGTCGATCATCAGACTTAATGATCCATAGGTTTAAGCGAAGCCATGTTGGGATGCCGAGCTTCTGCACCAGTTTTTTGCCATGCAGCCGCTTGTGATTGATATTAACTTTGGTCTGTCTAAGTACGCGCTCAGCACTGATATTCTTAATCTGATGCGGCATCTGCCAAACAATAGACAGTCTCTCATGGCTCTTTAGGATAATTTTGTCATCATGATAAATCACATTTGGATAGTTCTGCACCATTAGGCATGCCCATGCAGCTTCTTGATAGCGATACAGTTTAGATTGATAACGACAGATGACATAATTTAACCTGCTCTGCCACAGAAGCTGCGTCTGATGATCACCATCGGTGCGATGTGCCAAACAAAGAACATCATCCACCAATCTCTTGGGTGGCGGCATAGGTTCGGATAAACCTAGCCATCGGTGGATAAGCGTTGACTGCACAGCTGATGAGAGCGCTAAGAGCTTATTAATATCCAGCATTTCATAATACCCAGATTGCGCTAGGCGATCTGTCACGTCCGCCAATTTCTCATCGATCAGCTCATCAATGATGTCACTCGCCTGCGCCAGTAACAGTCCTGTGCGAGCGATGTTTTGTACAGCTTTTGGGTTTAGCTCACAGAGTCTAGGCAGGATGTGATTGCGAAGTTTGCCACGCGCATGCTCATCATCAACATTGGTTGGATCATCCACATAAGGCAGATGATATTCATCAGCAAAGCGACTGATCTCATCACGCGACACACCCAACAGCGGTCGCCACAGCTGAATGAGCTTATCGCCCATCTGTTGCCACTCTCGCATCGCAGCCAGTCCTGATACCCCTGAGCCATTCGCCAGTCGCATGAGCATGGTTTCGGCTTGATCATGCTGATGATGCCCAAGCATCAATACATCGCCTTCGTTCATGACTGATATTAGGGCAGCATAGCGCGCTTCTCTGGCGTGAGTTTCGCTATTTTTGGGTAATTTGATGGGCAGAATCCGACAATCAAAGCCAAACTGATCCGCCCACGCCGCCACATCTCTCGCCCAATCATTATTAGCCTCTTGCCAACCGTGATGAACATGCAGCAATATTGGAAGCTGCTCAATTTTACCCGCCTGATGCAGCAGATAACAGCCATACGCTAACGACAAAGAATCACGACCACCACTACACGCCAGATACAGCGTGCGATTGGCAAGCTTCTGTGCATGATGATTAAAGGCTTGGGTTAGCGTGTTCAGCATGGTTATTAGGTAAATAAAAAAGCCAGAATGTGTATTCTAGCTTTTTTGGTGGAATTTTAACAGTATTGCTTATAGCGATACGGTCGAATTAAACGCCATCAGACGCTGATAACGCTGTTCTAGAAGCTCATCGATAGGCAACTGATTGAGTTCATTCAACTGACGAGTTAGCAGCTGCTTGAGCGACTTCATCACAAGCTCAGAATCTTCATGCGCGCCCGCACCTTCTTCGATCACTTCATCAATCAAGCCCAGCTGATGCAGGTTATTGGCATTTAATTTTAATGCTTCTGAAGCATCAGGAGCCTTTTCGGCGGTCTTCCACAGGATAGATGCGCACCCTTCTGGCGAGATGACAGAATAGATGCTGTTTTCAAGCATATTAACCTTATCAGCCACACCGATGGCAAGCGCACCACCCGAGCCACCTTCACCAATCACTGTCGCAATGACTGGTGTCTTTAAGCTGCTAAATACAGCGATAGACTTAGCGATAGCCTCAGCTTGACCGCGCTCTTCTGCGCCCACGCCAGGATAGGCACCTTGAGTATCAATAAAGGTAAATACAGGCAAGCCAAAACGCTCAGCAAGCTGCACCAAACGGATGATTTTACGATAACCTTCTGGGTTCGCCATGCCGAAGTTGTGGGCGATACGCTCTCTGGTTGAACGCCCACGATGCTGACCCACCACAAGCACAGGCTCACCATTAAAACGCGCCAAACCGCCCAAAATCGCTCGATCATCGGCAAAAGCACGATCGCCATGCAATTCATCAAATTCCGTGAATAACGCTGACACGTAATCCAAAAATAATGGACGCTTCGCGTGACGAGCAAGCTGAACGCTTTCCCAAACTGTATTCATGTTATTATCCTAATGAACAAATGTAAACTTAGTTAGTTTAACATATTTTTTGATTTTGCTAAATATTTTTAACCAAAAAATATTTATGACAATGCCAGCCAAGAAATCCAACCAATTACTTAAAATTAAGCATCCAGCACAGACAAGTTAACGCCCCACTTGGAAAACTGAGCCACATCAGAGTTCAGCTGCGAGCGGATCAGCTCATCATGCAGACCATCACCCACCGAGACTTGCCAACGATCAACTTCTGTTACTTCCAGATGGATGGGCGCAGCCTTGGTGGTACGGCTTTGATTGGCCTGTACGGCCAGGCGTAAAATTAAGCACAGATACACCAGCTTTCGCCCACCCAAATTCTCGGCAATATCCAGCGCGTCCGACTTTAGTTTGCGGCGATGGTTACGAGCGATCTGCGCCATCATCGCCTGACCGACCTGCGAGAATCCCGCAATGTCCGAGAACTCAAGCAAATAAGCGCTGTGTTTTTGGTAATGACTGTGCCCAACCGCAAGACCAATCTCATGCAGATTCGCCGCACGGCGCAGCAAGTCGCGATCTTCGTCGCTAAATCCTAGGCTGTCTTTGACCGCATCGAATAGTCGGGCACATGTGGTCGTCACCCGACCAGCTTGCTTAATGTCCACAGAATAACGTTCTGCCATCGCCATCACACTGCGGTCGCGAACATCTTCATTACTGATGCGGCCCAGCATGTCATACATTACGCCCTCGCGCAGCGCACCATCTGAATAGCCAAGCTGATCAATGCCAAAGGTCTGCATGATGGCAAACAGCTCGGCAACGCCTGCAGGGAATACCGCCTGGCGATGCGCCTTCACACCCTCAAAGTCAATCTTATCAATGGCGCCTAGCTTAATCAGATGGCGTTTTAGTTTCTCCATGCCTTTTAGGG
>OERH01000251.1_pt1 | contig 10617 bp, 9 predicted proteins | sample 1539931 | NCBI WGS metagenome assembly OERH01 (sample SAMEA3891233, study PRJEB23780) | metagenome | biome: terrestrial biome; feature: animal house; material: water of meat washing | place: Italy | collected 2015-05-12
CGTATTAAAGTGAAAATCCACACAAGTTGTTCTTGTGTTCGTTGTTATTTAATTAACTAATGATATCGTCTATCACTTAGTGAGCTTGATATTGTATTACGTTTTGTTCTACTCTGTCAAGCTTTTATTTGTTTTTTCTGAAATTCGTAACTCGTTACTTAGTTTTGTAACTCGTCGTCGCTCAGTGTGGGCGTATTATACGCTTTTTCATTAACCTGTCAACTACTTATTTTATTCTTTCTATAAAAATATACCGCCTGTGAAAGACGGTATATTTAAATTTATATAAGTAACTGATGCTAATGATTATTTTTTGTCATCATTAACTTCGGTAAATTCTGCATCCACTACGCTATCGTCTTTTGGCGCAGTTTGGGCGCTGGGTTGTTCATCTGCTTGACCGTTTGCGCCTGCTTCAGCGTAGATTTTTTGACTAACAGGTAGGAAGGCGTTGTCTAATGCTTCAAGTTTTGCTTTGATTTCTGCTAGGTCATCTTCTTTGGCAGCAAGTTCTAGAGCAGCGATGGCAGCTTCTACTGCAGTTTTGTCACTGTCTGTAACTTTGTCAGCAGCATCTTTCATGGCTTTTTGTACGCCGTGGATGCGTCCGTCAGCTTCGTTGCGTACTTGTGCAAGTTCAGCAAATTTGGCGTCTTCGGCGGCATTGGCTTCGGCGTCACGTACCATTTGTTCTATTTCGGCATCTGATAGTCCTGAGTCGGCTTTGATCTGGATGCTTTGTGCTTTGCCTGTGCCTTTGTCTTTGGCTGAGATGTTCATGATGCCGTCAGCGTTAATGTCAAAGGTCACTTCAATCTGTGGCATGCCACGAGGTGCTGGTGGGATGTCAGTCAGGTCAAAACGCCCTAGTAGTTTGTTTTGGCTGGCAATTTTGCGTTCACCTTGGTATACCTGAATGGTTACGGCTGGTTGGTTGTCGTCAGCGGTTGAGAACACTTGTGATTTTTTGGTGGGAATCATGGTGTTCTTTTCGATGATGGCTGTCATGACGCCGCCCATGGTTTCGATACCTAGGGTTAGTGGGGTGACGTCTAGTAGTAATACGTCGGTTTTGTCGCCTGATAGGACTGCGCCTTGGATGGCTGCTCCCATGGCAACTGCTTCATCTGGGTTGACGTCTTTACGTGGCTCTTTGCCAAAGAATTCTTGTACTTTTTGCTGTACTAATGGCATGCGGCTTTGACCACCCACTAGGATAACGTCGTCAATGTCAGAGGCGTTTAGACCTGCGTCATTTAGGGCAGTTTTGCAAGGTTCAATGGTGCGTTTTACTAATTCTTCGGTCAAGCTTTCAAGTTTTGCACGGGTGATGTTGATTACTAGGTGTTTTGGACCTGTGGCGTCTGCGGTGATGTAAGGCAGATTGATGTCGGTGCTTTGTGAGCTTGATAGTTCGATTTTTGCCTTTTCTGCGGCTTCTTTGAGGCGTTGCATGGCAAGCGGGTCACCTTTTAGGTTGACGCTGCTTTCTTTTTTGAATTCTTCTACAAGGTAGTCGATGAGGGTGATGTCAAAGTCTTCACCACCTAGGAAGGTGTCACCGTTGGTAGAAAGTACTTCAAATTGTTGTTCACCGTCGACATCGGCTATTTCGATGATTGAGATGTCAAAGGTACCACCGCCTAGGTCGTATACGGCAACTTTACGGTCTGCACCACCTTTTTTGTCCATGCCATAGGCAAGGGCGGCAGCAGTTGGTTCGTTGATGATGCGTTTGACGTCAAGGCCTGCGATTTTTCCTGCGTCTTTGGTGGCTTGGCGTTGGCTGTCGTTGAAGTAGGCAGGTACGGTCACTACCGCTTCGGTGACGGTTTCACCTAGGTAGTCTTCTGCGGTTTTTTTCATTTTTTTGAGGACTTCGGCAGAAATTTGGGGTGCAGCTAGTTTTTTGCCGTTGATGTCAACCCATGCGTCACCGTTGTCTGCTTTGACGATTTTGTAGGGCACCATGCCGATGTCTTTTTGGACTACTTTGTCTTCAAATTTGCGTCCAATCAAGCGTTTGATGGCAAATAGGGTGTTTTGTGGGTTGGTAACGGCTTGGCGTTTGGCTGATTGACCCACGAGGATTTCGCCATCTTCTTTGTAAGCGACGATAGATGGGGTGGTGCGTGCGCCTTCTGCGTTGTCAATAACTTTGACTTTGTCGCCTTCCATTACGGCGACACATGAGTTGGTTGTACCAAGGTCAATACCGATAATTTTAGCCATGAGTTGTTTCTCCAATTTTTTTAAGTTGTGGTGATGATGGGTTGTAGCTCATCATGTTATGTTGATTTTTTATATCGGTTTACTGGATGAATTTTTCAAGCGGTAAACCACAATTTTTTTGGGTGTTTGAAGTTAGTTGCCGACTCGAACCATGGCAGGGCGCAATAGGCGGTCGTTTAGGGTGTAGCCTTTTTGTAGGACTTGCCCCACTTGGTTGGGACTGGCTTCTGGGTCAATTCCTACGGCTTCGTGCAGGTCGGCATTAAAGGTGGCACCTTCAGGATTGACGACTTGGATGCCATTTTTTTCTAGGATGTCTAGCAGTGACTTGTGGGTAAGTTTGACGCCTTCTAGTACGGGGTCATTGTCCGATTGGCTGCTGTCAATGGCGCGCTCAAGGTTGTCAACTACGTCTAGAAGCTGTTTGGCGAAGCGTTCTAGGGCAAATTTTTTGGTTTTTTCGGTTTCTTGTTCCATGCGGTTGCGTGCGTTGTATGCTTCGGCGTTGGCGCGGGCATGGGCTTCTTTGGCTTCTTTGACTTGACCTTCAAGTTCGGCAATGCGCTGTTCAAAGGTGCTTAAGTCGACTTGGCTTGGAATGGTTTTTTTCTCACTGCTTGGTTCAAATTGCTCGATGGCATCTTTGAGCTCATGGGAAGTGGCTTCATTTTGGTAGGCTTCTGAGGCGGTTTGTGATGGGATATTTTGCGGTTGGTCTACGGAATTCATGATCACTCCTTGTTTGACGGATGAGTTATCGGTTAGTGATTATTAACGGTGTTTGTCAGCTGGCTTACAAGGCGCCGCTTACGGGTTTTGATAATGGTAGTTCACTTGAATTTCAAGGGCGCAAGGTTATATTCCCCACTTAAAGTGGGTTTTTAGGGTTTTTTTGTGGGTGTTAGGCGCGCACTTGCTGCTCGGTTAGGGCATCAAGTATTTGGCTGGGACGGTTAAAGCCTAAAGTTTCACCCTGAAGATAGCCTATTTCGTCGGCAAAATAGTGATGCGCTTGTCGATAGTTACAGGCAGGTGTTTGCCCTGATGGATTGCAGCTGGTGGACACTAAAAATCCAAATGGGTTTTGGGGATCGTTTTGGGCGATGTGGCGACAAAGTGCAGCAATGAGTGGGTGCTGGATGACGCGCACCGCTAAGGTGCTACGCCCGCCCGTAAGCCAAGCTGGCATACAAGTTTGTAGTTGCGCAGGGATGGGTAGCAGCCATGTGGTGGCTTGGGGCATTTGTGATTGCCAGCTATGGGTAATTTTTGCGACAGTCGCTTGCGCTAGCGGCTGCAAAAAAGGTTGGATGAGTGCAATATCAGCGGTAACTACGATCATGCCTTTGTGCATGGGGCGGTTTTTGATGCTGAGAATTTGCTTGACGGCTGTTTCATTAAACGGGTCGCAGCCAATACCCCAGACTGCTTCTGTGGGATAGGCTAGCAAATGTCCTGCTTGTAAAAATTTATATACGTCTTGTATTTGGCTTTGATTAAATTGCATGAATATACCTCTATGAACGACACCGCATGTATAAGCCGCCACGCTGCATGGCGTGTCCCATGAGTTCTAGTTCTACAAGCCAACCTGTCAAGGTGGCGATGTCGGTGCCCGTGGTCATGACCAAATTGTCTAAGTCCTGTCCTACCCAATCTAACTGATTGAGTAAGGTGTGTAAATAGGGCGGGAGGTGGGAGGGTGTTTGCAGAGGTGCGGTAGGCGGCGCAGGTACTCGTATCCTGGTTGGTGGTGCTGCGACTTTATTCATCATGACACTGTTTTTGCTAGGTTGAGACGGCTGTTTTGCCAAAGCTGCGGGCGTTGTAGCCAGCACGGGTGATTTAAAAATGGATAAATCCTCTAGTATCTGCGATGGATGGTCAATCAAGGTTGCCCCTTCTCGAATAAGTTGGTGACAGCCTTTCGCATTGGTGTTATCAATGTGACTGGGAATAGCAAAGACTTGTTTGCCTTGCTCATTCGCTTCTTTTGCGGTGATGAGTGAACCGCTTTTGAGGGCGGCTTCCACCACCAATGTGGCAAGACTCAGACCTGCTACCAAGCGGTTACGTCTTGGAAAATGGTAGCGGCTGCTTGGCATATCTGGCAGTAACTCACTGATTACGCAGCCACCTGATTCAATAATTTGCTGCTTGAGCGCAATGTGATGCTTAGGATAGCATTGGCGAATGCCATGACCCAATACAGCAATGGTGCGTCCTTGCTTTGTCAGGTCTGACAAACTTAATGCCCCCAAATGTGCTTGTCTATCAATACCTTCTGCCATACCACTGGTAATCCATAAGCCCTCATGTGCCAAAAATTGTGCCATATCAAACGCAATTTTTGAGGCATGGGGACTGGGCTTACGACTACCCACCATCGCAAGCTGGGGCATCGATAATGCCTGCAAGTTGCCTTGATAAAATAGCAACGGGGGTGGGTCAAAAATATGCTTTAGGTGGGCAGGATACGCAGGATCGTCATAAAAAACGATTCCAAATTCGCCTTGTGATAGCTGCATTAAAGTGACTTGCAAAAACTCACTACTACGACCTTCAGCAATAAATTGTGAAAAACGTTTGAGATGATTGTCATGTAACTGCAAGGACTGCCATTCAGATAAACTTGCGCTAATTGCGTGTTGGGCGGTGGCAAAGTGAGCAATGAGTTTGGCGTAGACGGGTACTGACAAATTAACCAAATACCATAGATTGAGCATGGCGTGCTGCTCAGCGGTCAAAGAAGATGGGATGTCATTTGCCATATTGCGCTTCCTATTTTGGCGTTTTACCATGGTGGTGTCTGTGGCGGATGGTGGCATTATCCTGGTTACCTTGATGTCATAGCACGCAATGTTTGACGTCGGCAACTATTTTTTTTATTGATTGTTGGTAATCAATTTTTTGAAAATTAATAAAGTCAATAAAGCCAGTCATGGTGACTGGCTTCTTAGCTTGAAAATAGGGATTTACTGTCCAACGGGTGGCAACAAGTAGTCTTCCGTGTGAATAGGTGATTCTGCATCTAGCACGTAGGCATAGCTAATGTCATCAAATGCTTTAAAAACCATTATATGCCCGATTTGCTCATTGGGCAGTCTTACCGCTTCACCTTTGACACGTGATAAGTTGTCTTGCACCAGTGCGCCTTTTTGGTAAACGGTGAGGACATCGCCAGGCGCTGCCCCTTGTTTGGTGCCAAGATTGATGGCGACCACGCCGCCGCGTCCTGTGCTACTAATAGAGTTTAAGATGCGAACCACACGCCCGCCGCGGCTAACGGTGGCAGGTTTGGGATAAAAGGCAGGAGGTAAATACTGACCGACTTCTACAAACACCCGATCGCCTTCTCGCACTTCTTGTCCAAAGGATTTTTTGAGTTCGATACTAGAAACCCCATTGGCAGCCACGCTGGTCACGATACCTGCTGCTACTTGTGTCACTTCAAGCCCTACCACTCGCTGGCTGGCAGGATCGACATACGGTTCGCCTTCACGATAGATGCCATAACGTTGCCCCACAATTAATGGCACGCCTTTGGCGTAGATTTTATTACCTGTACCTGTGATGATGTTTTTGTCTTTGGAAGCAAGGACATACGGTGTGGTATTGAAGTCACTGGGAGAAACGATAATGCTGCGATCTAACCAAGCTTCAATGGCAGATAGTGGAATCACAGGGATGCTGCCTGCGGCGGTTACCACGGTGTTATCACTGGAGGCAGGCGTGTTTAATGCTTTTTCGACGCCCGCACAGCCTTCCCCTGTGTCTATTCCCACTAGTTTGTGCCCTTTGATCACGCAAAGAATTAGTATGTCTTTGGGATAAATTAAATGTGGATTACGAATTTGGCGGTTGGCAGCCCAAATTTCTTTCCAGCGCCACGGGCTTTCTAAGAATTTCCCTGAGATGTCCCAAAGTGTATCGCCTTTTTTGACCACATAACGGTTAGGCGCGTCTGCTTTGATACGTGGCGGTGGGTTGTTGGCGTAGGCAGCAGTTGTGGCAGTTAGGCTCAATGCCGCGAATAAGGCTACAGAAATTTTTTTTGTAAAAGTTTGCTTTTTTTTCATTGCTCAATGCTCAAGAGTCATCACTTTGGGAGAGTTAATGTCGCTATATTGTAGCTATGTTGTAGCTATGTGTTGATTAAAATCACCCGTGCTTTACATCGTGTAAGTGTGGGTTAGCATATCATAGAATTGGGTAATTTTGAGAACCTTTATCTAGAAATGTCGAGGTTTTGGCGTATGGCTATTATTTGGTTTCTGACATCGTTTGATTAACCTTGTTAATTGGTTAAGTACCTTAACAAAATTAAATACCTACACTCGTAAATGAAGAAAAACTTAACGAAAGCGACTTACCGATATTAGCAAAAACACGATTAACTGCATAAGACAACGTATCAAATGACAAATAATCAGCAGGTCTTAACCACCCTTGCTTTACCTCTTTCCATAACCGCTCAATAATATTGAGATGAGGGCTATAAGGGGGTAAATAAAAGATGAATAAGCCTCGCTCTTGCCAAATCGGTAGTCTGTCTTGAATGATTTTAGCATGATGGATACTGGCATTGTCCATCACAATCACGGTAAATTTCGTTAAATTGTGAGAAAAGTTATCAAGGTAGTTTAGAACAAAGCTAGCATTAATGTTCTCTTCGGTTATGCTATAGTGAAATCGCATATCTCTTGATAGCAAGCCAAAACAGTTAAGCTTTTTACCTTTTTGCACAGGAATGAAAACATTTTCATCCTTGTGTTGCCAACCGTATGGCACATAGCCCGTTTCGCTGATGTGTGTTTCGTCAGCATAGTAAAGGTCTATTTGGTTGGTTTGGCTTAACTGTTCATATACGGCTAGTTGTTCTTTTCTGACTTGGTATAGCTCTGGGTGACATTGACCTTTTATCCTTAGACGGATGCGTTTGTAGGTGTAGCCAATGTTTTTAAAAAACGCTTTAAGGTCATTTGGCTAAATGGCTTGCCAATTTGTTGTTGCAAGTCGTCCATGACAAGCGATAGGCGTTGACGTTCTTCAGTAATACAGTCCTTAATGATTTGTTCATGTTGTTCGTCTAGGATTTTGGGTCTGCCTTGTCCTGCTTTGGTTTGTAGCCCTTGAATGCCACAAGTTTCATAACGGTTTAGCCAGTTATACACGCTTTGAATGTTGGTGTTAACGATTTCGGCGATGTCTTTGGCTGTTCTGTCTTCACTTTTAAGTAGGACAATGTGACAACGTTTTCGATAACTGGCTGTTCTGCCATTTTGATAGCCATCTTCTAAAGCGAGTCGTTGGCTATCGGTTAGTTTAATTTTTCTAATTATCATGCTGGCTTTTTCATAGGTTGTTTGTAAGGCTGGTATTATAATATAATTTCGTTCGATTACTTATAAAAAGTAATTAACTATTGTATAGTATAATGAGTTTGACGCGAATCTAATCAACCGAATGATGGCAAAAATAAACAATAAAATGCGATATTATCAAAAATTTAGCATTAAAAAACCCAACTGCGAGAACAGTTGGGTTTTTTCGATATCGGCTCATCCGATGCGAGGTATTGTGGCAGGTTTTTACAGTTTTAACAAGCGTTAAATTTGCTATAATAGCCCTTTTATCACTTAGAAAAATTATGATCACATCAAATGCTTTAAAAATTACCGACATCACCAACCCTGCCAGCCAAAAAGTCATTGTCGGTATGTCGGGTGGGGTAGATTCTTCTGTGGCTGCCGTTTTACTCAAACAAGCAGGCTTTATGGTTGAAGGCTTGTTTATGAAAAACTGGGAAGAAGATGACGGCACCGAATATTGCACGGCAATGACCGACCTAGCAGATGCACAAGCGGTTGCCGATAAAATCGGTATCAAACTACATACCGCCAACTTTGCCATGGAGTACTGGGACAGGGTTTTTGAGCATTTTTTGGCTGAGTATAGCGCTGGTCGCACCCCAAACCCTGATATTTTATGTAATAAAGAGGTTAAATTTAAAGCCTTTTTAGATTACGCCCTAACTTTGGGCGCAGACTACATCGCTACGGGGCATTATACGCGCCGCAGTGTCACAGATATTAAAGGTAAAGCCCAGCTTTTACGTGGTCTAGATAGTAATAAAGATCAAAGTTATTTTTTACACGCCGTGAGTGGCGATAAAATTGCCAAAACGTTATTCCCTGTGGGTGAGTTAGAAAAACCCGTAGTGCGCAAGATTGCTGAGCAATACGATTTGGCAACCGCCAAAAAGAAAGATTCAACGGGGATTTGTTTTATTGGCGAGCGCCGCTTTAAAGACTTTTTGCAGCAATATTTGCCCGCCCAAAAAGGCGATATCTACACCGATGATGGCAAAAAAATCGGCACACACGATGGCTTGATGTATTATACACTCGGGCAGCGTGGCGGTATTGGTATTGGTGGGGTCAAAGACAGACCCGAAGAACCGTGGTTTGTGCTCTATAAGGATTTGCCCAATAATCGCCTCATTGTTGGGCAAGGGCATGACCATCCGATGCTACAAAGCACCAAGCTGACCGCCTATAAACTTGATTGGGTGACGGCTGCTCCACAAGATATCTTCATGGCGCAAGGCTACCGATGCACCGCCAAAACTCGCTATCGTCAGCCCGACCAAGCCTGCACCGTGTTTGCGCTAGATGACAGTGCCAGTCAGGTTAAAGTGGTATTTGATGAGCCTCAGCGCGCGGTCACGCCAGGGCAGTCTTGCGTATTCTATGCCGAAGATGTTTGTTTAGGAGGTGGGGTAATCGAGGTGATTAATGCACCCACTTCACTAACCCTTCCAATTTAGGCGCGCGCTGAGGGTTGACTAGCACATTCAATCTTTGCACCCAATGGCGCATCTGGCTGGTTACGATGATTCCAGCCAGCTTTTTTTCTAAAATAGCCAATTGCCCAGCAGCCTAGATAAATCAAAAATGAAATCGTAGTAATATAAGGCGAAATGGGCAACCCAGGGCCTAGTGATAACAAGATACCGCCCACCCCAGCACTTATGGCAAATAACATAGACAATAAATAGACAGGTCTTGCCGTAATTTGACTGGCAGCCGCCGCTGGCGTGATAAGTAAAGACAACAGCAGTAACGCCCCAACAAACTGCACACTTACCGCCACCACTAAACTAAGCGCAAACATAAACAATAATGATAAAAATTTCAAATTGAGGTGCTGGGCTTGTGCCACTTGCGGGTCTAGTGCAGCAAACAGCATGCGCTGCCCAAATATCGCAATAATAGCAAGTACAATCACCGCTACCACTAGCATTGACTGCAGCTCAGTTGGGGTAATAGCCACAATTTGCCCCGTTAATAAGCCAAACTTGTTGGATGAACGCCCTTGATACAAGGATAAAAATAGCACACCAAGACCCAGCCCAAATGGCAGCAAAATTCCCACTACCGAGTTGCGATTTTTGCCGTCAATACCCATCACACCAAGGATCATGCCTGCCGTCACCGAGCCCACGATAGCGCCCATTGTCACAGACGACCCTAACCACAACGCACACGCCGCCCCTGCAAAAGAAATTTCTGCCGTGCCATGTACCGCAAACGCCATGTCACGCGCCTGCACCATCGGTCCGATAAACCCCGCCATCACCCCAAGTAGTATGGCTGCCAAAATAGCCGTCGATACCAGCGGTAGCAGCTCGGTAAAGTTATCAAAGTTTATGATGGTATGTAGCCAAACGGTCAAAAGCATCCGAATTCCAACTTTATTTATAAGGTTAAATCATAGGTTTAGTAGAGATCAATTCAATCACATCCCGTGACAGCTAGGGTAACATCTCAATGCCACCCACCTGTGCCCTGCTATTTTTGATATACACCACTTTATCTATGAGTGGTTTAATAGGTTCAAGCTCGTGACTAATCATCAGTACGGCTGTCTGATGCGTGTGTTTTCGGTGTGCCAAAATATCACATACCCCCTACTTCTGCAATCGCTTTGTCAACCAAATATTTTTTTTGGCGATTTGACTGCCACAAACGCCCATTGGGTCTTTTAGGATTAATAAAACCAAATAAATAATTTTCACCATCAATCCCGAGTTTGACCAAATCTCTACCACGAATGGGTAATTTGGGTTCAAAATCTTTTAACTGCGGCACATAGCCAACTTGTATGCCGCGCGTCAGATGGATTTCACCTGTCGTCAAGGTGTTAAGCTGCAGTACACTTCGTAGCAGGGTGGTTTTACCCGTACCATTGGCGCCTAGCAGTGCTACAAACTCGCCACTTACGATGGAAAAATTAACGTGTTGCCAAAGCAGGCGCTGCCCAAATTGCATCCCTGCCTGTTTGACGCTTAAGAGTCGCTTGGCGGTGTGTGGCGGGTGAGAG
>OERH01000258.1_pt1 | contig 10412 bp, 11 predicted proteins | sample 1539931 | NCBI WGS metagenome assembly OERH01 (sample SAMEA3891233, study PRJEB23780) | metagenome | biome: terrestrial biome; feature: animal house; material: water of meat washing | place: Italy | collected 2015-05-12
ACCAAGTTTAAAACAGCAAGGGATAAAATGATAAGCGAACATAAGATTCACCTATGTCATGTTTGCCATTGGGCTTTTCGTCAAAATGGACATTTTGTAATTTGCCTTGATATTTTTTGGGTAAGTCAATATCGGTAATCACAATTTGCCCCCGCTCATTGATATGAACATGGGGGTCAGGTTCTACATAAGATTCGGCATAGTCTTTGCCCAAAAGCTGAAAGTTACTGTATATTCTGCCGTCATAAAACCGTAAAAATCTATCTCTGCCCTGATGAAATACAATGACAGTAATACATTTTTGGGTTTTTTCTGTGCAAATATAATAGCTTTCATGATAAACAACAAGCACCCAAAACAAAAAGGCGATTGGCAAAATTATCACGCCCAATGACGTAAAGAGCAATATCAAAAATATCTTTTTCATGTGTTATTTCTGACAATAAAAAATCGCACCCAATCATAACCCCAATTAAAAAGTAGCGTATAAACCCCAATCACCGCCACCACGCCAATATCCATAACAAACGCCGTCCACAGCGAGACATCTAGGGCATAGGCAATCATCGGCACGGTTGCCAAAAATAGCCCGCCTTCAAATAATCCCATATGGACAAGGCGAGTGCCAAGCGAGCGGTCAATGCGTTCGCCCGTTACCACTTTGTCAAATAAAAAATTAAACACCATGTTCCACACCACCGCCAGCACTGAGATTGCCACCGCCAAACCTGTGGCGTGGGTCGGGCTATGGTTGTCGCCAAGCAGGGCAAAAACAGCCACCGTCAGCCCAATCGCCCCAATCTCAAACAGTACGGCATGAAATAGGCGTTCTTTGGCAGTCATGGGATTGGTTGGGGTGTTTGACATAAAATTTAGCAAAATAAAACGGTTATTATAGCAAATATATTAGCCAATCATGAATCGGCAAACAACACCTTATCATCGCCATAATAAAACTCATCATTGATAAAAATCTGACATGCCACACCTGTGCCTTGTGCGTTATTGCCAAGCTTAATGGTGATTTTGGTGCCATTGACATAAAAATCATGAGCTGTGCCAAATATCGCTCGAGCGTCGAACGGATTTTTAAAGGTCAGCAGTTTTTTAAAAGAAAAAACCTGACCTTGATATAAATATACTCGCTCGCCATTGATAAAAATGGTCTCTTTTGATCCGCCAAAGATGCCCCATGCGTTATCCACCTTGATGTCAATGCCATTGTAGCTTGTGTGCCATGTTTTTTTGAACATTTTTATCCGCCTTTTAAAAATAAAGAAGTCCTTATCTTAACAAAATACGTTACAATAGCATGGTTGATTTGTTATTTTAATTACTGTAAAGGCATGAACATGAACCTATTTACCCTAGCCCAAAACTTAGCCCCACAGCAAACCCTATCAGAAGTGGCAGGCTACCTTGCCAAAAGCCAAAATCCGTATATCAAAAAAGCCTTTGTCCACACTTTCGCCAAGGCTTATAACATTGATTTGGCAGAATATGAGCGTGGCAATTTGGACGATTATGAGAGCTTCAACGACTTTTTTACCCGTGAATTAAAGAGTGGTATGCGACCGATTGACGAGACGACAGACGGCATTGCCTGCCCTGCTGACGGCAAAATCAGCCAAATCGGAGCAATCACAAACGGGCAACTCATTCAAGCCAAAGGGCGAGATTATGACGTAGGGCAACTTTTGGCGGATTTTGAGCTGGGTAAAGCGTTTGTGGATGGCTCATTTGCCACGATTTATCTTGCTCCCACCAATTACCACCGTGTGCATATGCCCTTTGACGGCACGTTGGTTGCCACACGCTATGTACCGGGGACACTGTTTTCGGTCAATAACACCACCGCCGAGAACGTCCCTGACCTGTTCGCCCGTAACGAGCGGTTGGTGTGCGAATTTGACACCGCCTTTGGGCGTGCGTGCGTGGTGCTGGTTGGGGCGATGATTGTGGCGGGGATTGAGTCTGTGGCGACAGGGGCAATCAAACGCACGCCCTACATTCAGCACCGCACGCATGACATCACGCTCAAAAAAGGCGATGAGCTTGGGCGGTTTTATCTGGGTTCTACCGCCATTATCGTGCTACCCAAATCGGCAAATGCCATATGGAGCGATGAGTTTGTGCATGGTAAGACGGTTGTCATGGGGCAGAGAATTGGACAATTTGCAAAATCCTAACAACGCCACGCCTGACAATACTCCACCTGGTCACACCACGCCCAACAACAATGTCGGTGCATTGGCATTAACCGCCTTTGGCTCGGTGCTTTTGGTGTGGCTTGGGCTATATGTTGGTCTTATGATAGGCGGTGTGGTGTTTGGGTTGTTCTTTGGCATGATGTTATCCTATCTGATACTTATCATGGTAAAGGCACAAAAGGCGGTTTGGGCGTTGGTGGTTTTGATATTTTTGATTACCAATATTATTTCATTGATAATTTTTTTATCAAAACCTATTGACTTAACACATTCACCAATATTTATCCTTATCCTTATTGACATACTGATTTATACTTTGACCGCCTTAATGCTGTTTGATTTTTGTGGATTTAAAAATCTTTGGGCGAAAATCGGTATTGGCATATTCTTTTTATTGCTTTTTGGATTGCCAAGTCTGTTTGGTATGATAGTTCTTCTTGCTGTTGTTAGTGTAACCGTTTGATTGATGTAGGAAAGCCATGCACCTACCCCCACTTTTTACCGAAACTGACCGCACTGTTCTTACCGACTTTATCAAAGCCCACCCATTAGGCACGCTTATCAGCATAAAAGACGGCATGCCCCAAGCGGATTTGTTGCCCTTTTATGTGGTACAACAAGACGACACGCTCACGCTCATCGCCCATTTTGCCAAAGCCAATCCGCTTGCCGAGTATGTCAATGGGGCGGACGTGATGGTACTGTTTCATGGCGAACAGGGCTATATCACGCCCAACTGGTATCCGTCCAAACACGTCCACCACCGCCATGTGCCAACGTGGAATTATGAAGTGGTGCAGGTGCGTGGGCGTGCAAGCACCTTTGATGATGTCAAGGGGCTGATGCGTGCGGTTGGCACGTTGACCAATATCCACGAAAGCACGCAAGACACCCCTTGGAGAATGAAAGATGCCCCTGCCGACTATCTGGCGGACGAGATACAGGGTATTTTGGGCTTGACGGTTGATGTCGGTGAGATGATTGGCAAATTTAAACTTAGCCAAAACCGAGAGCAGGGCGATTTTGACAGCGTGGTGCAAGGCTTGAGTGACAGCGGACAAGTGGGGCTAGCGGAGGCGGTTGCCAGAACGTGCGAATAGGCTAGGGCTGATTGGAAGGGTGCATCTGATTGGTGAATTACATTGTATTCTGCTTACAGTCCCACAAAATCAAACATCAAATCAGGTGTATCGCCTGCCATCAGATGGGTCAGTGCTTTGGCGGAGCCGCAGGTGTGCGTAAAGCCAAGCGTGCCATGACCTGTGTTCAGCCATAGATTATCCAGTGTCTTCCCTGTCGAGCCGTGACGTACCTGCCCGAAGTGCGCCTGTCCGATGAGTGGCACATTGGACGGTGTCATGGGGCGCAGTCCTGTCCAGTAATTCGGCTCATCATAACTTAACGCATCGCCGAACAGAGATCGAACGCGGCGGGTCAAGGCATGACAGCGCGTCTCATCTAGATCTGTATTATAGCCGTTAAATTCTGCCGTACCTGCCACACGCAGCACATCGCGCTGATCGGAGGTGAGGCGACTCATGACGAGCTTATACTCATCATCGATCAGGCTGACTTGTGGCACTCGAGCGCCATCAAGCACTTGATAAGTGGCTGAATAGCCCTTGGCAGGGAAAATCGGTAAAAACACCCCAATCGCATCAAGTAATGCCTTGCCATGACTTGCCAGACAGACGACATAATGGTCGCTTTTATGGGTGATGGTGTTGTCTTTATGGGTGAGTGTTAGATGGGTGATGGTACCGTTGGTCTGATGGATGCTATCGATGTGTGTGTCATGTAGGAATTTGACGCCTTGCGCTTGGCAGTGCTTGGCGAGCTCGCGGGTGAATAGATGGGCATTACCAGACAGATCGGCATCGGTATAAGTCGCCCCCACTAGGGCGTCACCCAGCATGTCAAGCGCAGGCTCGATGCGCCGAGCTTCATCGGGGCTGATGAGCGTGCGATGACAGCCCAATGTCTGCATTCTCTGCGTGGGCGTGATTGCGGACTGATATTCGACATGACTGGTATAAAAGTGCATGATGCCCTGTAGCCGCTGTTCAAATACCAGTGGCAACTGTGCCAACAGATCCTTTAGCGCATCACGAGAATACAGCCCTAGATTAACCATCTGCACCAGATTGGCGTCGGCACGCTTGGCGGTGCATTCTCTTAAGAATCTATAGATGAATCGCATTTGTTCTATGTTGCCATTGATGCGATAAAGCAGAGGCGCATCGGGCTGGCTGAGCCATTTTAGGGCTTTTAGAGGGGTACTGGGATTGGCCCATGGCGTGGCGTGGCATACTGAGATCTGACCGCCATTGGCGAAGCTGGTCTCCATGGCGGGCAGGTTTTGGCGGTCGATGACCGTCACATCAAAGCCTGCCTGAGACAGATACCAAGCGCTAGTGACACCCGTAACGCCCGCACCGAGCACCGTAACGGTTGGCTTATTGGTATTAGCCACGCGCCACATCATCCATAAGCTTATCGGGCAGAGGTAAAATCTCCCCGATTTCCGCCACATTCTCAGGCGAGCCAATGACTAGGGCGTCAAAGCCACCATCGGTAGGTACGCTATTGACGATTTGTACTTTGCCAAGTTTATCGCCGTCATTTGCCTGTTCTGTGAGCAGGATACGGTGCAGGTAGGCTTTTGGGCTTGCCTTGAACCACAGACGGGCGATGATCTCTTGCCCTAGATAGCAGCCTTTATCATAGTCCACGCCCCCACGCTGGTGTAGGCGCAGCTCTTGGGGTTGGAATAGCCCTTGGATGGCTTTGGTTATCCAGTAGTTGCCCGTTTGGATGCTTAAGTTTGCCCAGTTTTGAGCATCAGCTTGATCGGCATCATCGCTAAAGGTTGGCTGACTATTCTCTATGCTAGGATAGATGGGCGTGACATCAGACCGGGTGAATTTAGAAAATGCGCCGTATTTTTTGATGTGCGCAGTCAGATCGCTCATGCAGTCCGCCGAGGTGACGAGTGCGAAGGTCTCATCGTCAATGCGTCTCACCCACAGCCCAAACTGCACACGACCCTTTAGATCGCTGATGGCACAAGGCAAAAAATCATCGGTTAATTTCTCGACATTAATGGTCAATTGACCTTGTAAGAATTTGGCGGCGTCTTTACCGCTTAGGGTGACTTGTTCAAAAGTAGGTATTGTCGTTGTCATGATTGTTTCTTATTGTTTGTTGTGAGATAAATAAAAAGCAGTTATGTTATGGTTGTCATTGTAGCATTTTCAAGGCAAGATTAACATTTTGTATCAACAAAAAATTCGCAAAATCTGCTATACTAGGCGCTCATAATTTTAGCTCTATTTAGGATGTATCATGAATCTACCTGCCTGCCCAAAATGCGAAGAAAACTACACTTATGCCGATGGCGATCTCTTGATCTGCCCAATGTGCGCGCATGAATGGTCGGTGGATGCAGATGCGGACGACACGCCTGTCATTAAGGATGCGGTGGGTAATGTGCTAAATGATGGCGACAGCGTGACTGTGATTAAGGATCTTAAAGTTAAAGGTTCATCAACGCCAATCAAAGTAGGCACGAAAGTCAAATCCATCCGTCTGATTCACGATGCGCCTGATGATCATGACATTGATTGTAAGATCGACGGCTTTGGTGCGATGAAATTAAAATCCAGCGTGGTAAAAAAAGCCTAATCTCATCGCTTGCCTTTTTGTACCAATAAATCAAATAACAAGGAATTCCCATGACGACACTTACCGCCGACCAAGTCTTATTTGAAAAAGCCAAACGCCATATTCCGGGGGGCGTAAACTCGCCCGTGCGTGCCTTTGCAGGGGTGGGCGGTACGCCTGTGTTCGTGAGCCGTGCCAAAGGTGCGTATATGTACGACACCGAAGGGCGTGAGTACATTGATTACGTTGGCTCGTGGGGACCTATGATTTTGGGGCACGCTCACCCTAAGGTCATCGATGCGGTAAAGCAGGCTGCCGATGACGGCTTATCCTTTGGGGCTCCCACGCCTTTTGAGACAACCATGGCGGATTTGATTGCTGACATTATTCCGCACATTGAGCTCATTCGCATGGTGTCATCAGGCACGGAGGCGACCATGAGTGCCATTCGTTTGGCTCGTGGTTACACAGGGCGAGATAAGATTGTCAAATTTGAAGGGTGCTATCATGGGCATTCGGACAGTCTGCTTGTCAAGGCAGGCTCTGGCATGCTGGACATTGGCGAGCCGACATCCAAGGGCGTGCCTGCTGATTTTGCCAAGTACACCGTAACCTTGCCTTATAATGACATTGAGGCATTGCGTTCTGCCTTTGATAAATTTGGCGATGAATTTGCCTGCGTGATTTTAGAGCCGATAGCGGGCAACATGAACATGGTTATCCCAAGCCAAGAGTTTCACGACACCTTACGTGAGCTTTGCACCAAGCACGGAGCGGTCTTGATTTTTGATGAAGTGATGACAGGCTTTCGGGTGGGACTGCGTGGGGCAAGCCATCATTTTGGCATTACCCCCGACCTTAGCACCTTTGGCAAAATCATCGGGGCAGGTCTACCTGTGGGAGCGTTTGGCGGTAAGCGTGAGATTATGGAGTGTATCGCTCCCTTGGGCGGTGTCTATCAAGCAGGGACACTGTCTGGCAACCCCCTAGCCATGCGTGCAGGTAAGGCAATGTTTGATGAATTAACTCGTCCGAATTTTTATGAGGGACTGACCGCCAAAACCGCCAAGCTAGTAAATGGCTTACAAGCATTGGCGGATAAGCATGGCATAGATTTTGCAAGTTGTCATGTGGGCGGTATGTTTGGACTGTTTTTTGCCAAAGAATTACCCAAAAACTTTAATGACGTGGCACACGCCGACACCAAACGCTTTAACCAGTTTTTCCATGGCATGCTAGAGCGTGGCATTTATCTTGCGCCTTCTGCTTTTGAGGCGGCGTTCATGTCGATTGCACATACTGATGACGATATTGAAAAGACGCTCGCGGCGGCGGATGAAGTCTTTGCAACGTTGTGATTAAAATGATTATGCCTTGTATTTGGCCTGTTTATCATTATATAGTTAAAAATTTAAATTTGTTGGAACATTCATGTTAAGTAAAATTATCGGCAGTGTCATTGGCACTAAAAATGAGCGTGAGCTCAAACGCATGCGTAAAATTGTTGAACAAATCAATGCGCTGGAACCGACGATATCTGCTCTTGGCGATGCAGACCTCTCTGCAAAAACTCCAGAATTCAGACAGCGTTTTAGCAACGGTGAAAGTTTAGATAAATTGATGCCTGAAGCCTTTGCAGTCTGCCGTGAAGCAGCAAAACGGGTTATGGGTATGCGTCACTATGATGTGCAGCTCATTGGTGGTATGACCTTGCATGAAGGTAAGATTGCCGAGATGAAAACGGGTGAGGGTAAGACCTTGATGGCGACCCTTGCCATTTATCTAAATGCAATCAGCGGCAAAGGCGTGCACGTCGTTACTGTGAACGACTATCTGGCAGGGCGTGACGCTGAGCTGAACCATCCGTTATTTAGCTTTTTGGGTTTGACGGTGGGCGTGATTTACAGCCAGCAACCACCACAGGAGAAGTTTGAGGCTTATCGCGCTGACATCACTTACGGCACGAATAACGAATATGGCTTTGACTATCTACGCGATAACATGGTGTTTAGCCTTGCTGAGAAAAAACAGCGCCCGCTTAACTACTGTATCATCGATGAGATTGACAGTATCTTGATTGATGAGGCGCGTACACCGCTCATCATCTCAGGTCAGGCAGAAGACTCAGCTGAGCTGTATGCACTGATTAATACCATCGTGCCTCGCCTGACTCGCTCTGAAGATGAAGAGGCGAATAAGGATAATAAAGACGGGGATTTTTGGATTGATGAGAAGAACCGCGCCATTGAGATCAGTGAAAAAGGCTACGAGAAGATCGAGCGCTTCTTGGTTGAGGTCGGTGAGCTTGGCGCCAATGAGAGCCTGTACAGCCCTGCGCGTTTGCCACTGCTGGCACATGTACAAGCGGCGATCCGTGCGCATCACATCTTTGTCAAGAACATTCACTACATCGTCCAAGATGGCGAGGTCATTATTGTCGATGAGAACACGGGTCGTACCATGCCTGGCCGTCGCTGGAGCGAAGGTCTGCACCAAGCGGTAGAAGCCAAAGAAGGTGTTGAGATTCAAGCCGAAAACCAAACGATGGCAACCACCACCTTCCAGAACTATTTCCGTCTGTATGACAAGCTGTCCGGCATGACGGGTACGGCGGATACCGAGGCGGCGGAATTTAAGTCCACTTATGATCTTGATGTTGTTATCATCCCAACGCATCGTCCGATTGCCCGTATCGACATGGACGATCAGATTTTCTTAACTAAGCTTGGTAAATACCAAGGCATCATTAAAGAGATCAAGTCAATCACCGCCAAGGGCGCACCTGTGCTGGTCGGTACAGCGACGATTGAGGCAAGTGAGGAGCTGTCGTACCTGCTGGATCAAGAGGGTATTGTTCATAATGTCCTAAACGCCAAGCAGCATGAGCGCGAAGCAGAGATCATCGCTCAGGCGGGTCGCCCACAAGCAGTAACCATCGCCACCAACATGGCGGGTCGTGGTACAGACATCATCCTAGGTGGTAACTGGCAAGCTCAGATTGATAATCTGCATGAGCTGACCGAAGAACAAAAAGCGCAATTACAAGCCGATTGGCAAAATAAGAACGAAGCGGTAAAAGCAGCAGGCGGTCTACACATCATCGGCTCAGAGCGCCACGAATCTCGCCGTATCGATAACCAGCTGCGTGGTCGTGCTGGTCGTCAAGGCGACCCAGGGCAATCGCGTTTCTTCTTGTCGTTAGAAGACGACTTGATGCGTATCTTCGCGGGCGATCGTGTCATGAACATGTTCCGCGCGATGGGCCTTAAAGAAGACGAAGCGATCGAGCATAAGATGGTCTCTCGCTCAATTGAAGGCGCGCAGGGCAAGGTTGAAGCGCGTGACTTCGATGCGCGTAAAAACCTACTTAAATATGATGATGTCGCCAATGAGCAGCGTAAGGTCATCTATGGGCAGCGCGATGACTTGCTCGGGCAAGCAGATCTACAAGAGTCCATCAAAGAGATGCATCATGAGGTCTATAATGCGCTGATTAATCAGTTCGTGCCAGCAGGTTCGGTGGATGATCAGTGGAATATCGATGGTCTAGAGGATGAAATCGAAGACGCGTTCAGATTCTACATGCCGATTAATGATTGGCTAGATGCAGATCGCCGCCTTGATGAAGAAGGTCTGCGTGATAAGATCATCAATACCGCAATCGCGCGCTACGAAGACAGACGCACCCAGATGGGTGAAGACAGCGCGGCACAGCTTGAGCGTCATTTTATGTTGCAGAGCCTAGATCGCCACTGGAAAGAGCATCTTACTCAGATGGATCAGCTTCGTAAAGGCATTCATCTGCGCAGCTACGCTCAGAAGAATCCTGAGCAGGAATATAAGCGTGAATCTTTTGAGTTGTTCCGCTCAATGCTTGGCGCGATTAAATCTGACATCGTGCAGGATTTGGCGCGTGTTCATGTACCAACGCCTGAAGAGCTTGCCGCGCTAGAAGAAGAGCGTCGTCGCCAGATCGAACATATGCGCATGCAGCTCGAGCATAATCAAGCCAATGAAGAGGCGAGCGAACCACGCGAACATCGTGCAGCATCAACTCAAAACATCACCTTCACATTAAGTGCGGCAGGTGTGAGTGCAGAACAAGCAGCACGTATGGCGGAAGAAGATGTGGTCATACCTGAGCACATTAATCGTAACGCGCCATGCCCTTGTGGTAGTGGTCTAAAATACAAACAATGCCACGGCAAACTATCGTAAAAAAACTTAAATAGACAGGTCTTTACCTGTCTATTTTTTGTGATATACTGTGTGAATTGAATATCAATGATAAAAAATATCATTTACAATATCTGATGAATTTAAGGGTGTTTCAATGAAAAAACTAATTTGGCTGGCCCCTATATTGACCGTGACCATGATGACAGGCTGTGGCGATAAACAAGAGACGGCTGCAGAAGAGCCTGCAGAAGTAGAAACTGTTCCGATGTCTGCTGAGCCTGCTGATCCAGTCATCAGAACTGAACCAAGCACTCAAGATCCTCTGGTAACTGAACCTGCCGAAGGCGATGTATCGGAATC